>Ga0209062_1001457_pt1 | contig 41600 bp, 34 predicted proteins | sample Coa_R2_2_FD_187158 | JGI IMG/M metagenome (GOLD analysis project Ga0209062, IMG submission 187158) | Surface soil microbial communities from Centralia Pennsylvania, which are recovering from an underground coalmine fire - Coalmine... | ecosystem: Environmental > Terrestrial > Soil > Unclassified...
CCTTGGGATGTCGTCCTTGGCGCTTCTCGGACTCATGGGGCCGGCCGGATGTCCATTAAATTCAACATGCAGATGCGTTGTCGGGACTGCTCCGCCGGTCAGGTGCTCCACCATCCATTCAGCGCGGCCATTCGGCGACGGGCGCAGGGCGGGGCCGATCCGAGTCGCCCGACGGGCGCGGCTTGCCGCAGCTCGTCAAGCCCTGCTGCGAAAAATATTCTGATTTACAAAATTCGGATTTGGCGTAGAGTGGCCGCCGTTCCGCGCCGGCACAAGGGGCGTATCGCGATCGTCACGGACGTGGTGCGGAATTGCGGTGGACGCAGGCCATGCCGTTGGACGAGCGGCATGGACGCGGACGGCGAAATCGTGTGGTCCCGACGCCCCGACGCTGGCGTCAAGTCGGCGACGATGCCTAAAGCATCGCGCTGATGACGGTGGCAATCAAGCATTGGCTCGCCGAGGAGAGCGCGTATAAGCCGTAAACCACCGCGCAGGGAGGGCCGGTTGTCACCGCCTGTACCTGTGGTTCTCGCGCCTTTGCGCAATTCCTTTGCGCGGGCGCCCCGGGTGCAGCGGCCACCCGGCCCTCCCTGCTCCCTCCGGTTTCGGAGGGTGATCATAGGCAAAGCTCGGGCGATATGCGTCGCGAGAACATGGATGTGCGTCTCCGCAACCGCGGCGCGCGCAATTCGACAGGACGACGGCTATCTTCGCAGCACGGCGATCATCCGGTTGGCAAAGGTCAGCCGTTCCGCCATCACGGATACGAAATACGTCAGCAGCTTCTGTCCCAGCGCCGGATGGTCGCGCTTGATCGCCTCGAACTGCTGCTTTGTCAGCGCGTAGAGCACGCTGGCGACCTCGGCCTGGATGGTGGCGCTGCGCGGGGCCTGCGAGACCAAGCCCATCTCGCCGATGGTCGTGTAGCGGCCGAGGCTGCGCACCCGCGTGGTGCCGCCACTGTCGGCGGCGACCATCACGCCGACGCGGCCGTCGAGGATGAAATGCATGGAGTTGGCCTCCTCGCCGGCGCCGACCACGATCTGGCCCGCTTCGACCTCGATGCGTTCGCAGCGGCGGATCAGCTCGCTCGCATCGTCCGCGCTGCCGAGGATTTGCGTGAACCAGTCGCGCAAACTGGCCTCCTCCTGCGCGCGGCCCTGATGCTGCGCGATCAGCTCGTTCTCGCACCATTCCAGCGCATGATCGAGCTCCGGCATGATCAGCACCTCGGGCGAGATGAACTCGCTGGAGCGCAGCGCCTTCTCGGCCGTGGCCGGCAGATGCACCAGCACCAGCGTGATGCCGCGGTCCTGCGCCGCCCGCTTGATCTGCGCAAAGCTGAAAGCCGCCGAGGAATCGATGCCGGTCACGAGCTTGAAGTCGAAGATCAGGTAGCGGCATTCGTGATGCCGGGCGAGCAACGCCTTGACATGCTGGTAGAGCCGGTTGGCCGAGCCGAAGAACAGATAGCTCTGCAGATTGAGGCCCTGGATCTTGCCGCCATGCGCGGTCAGCACCGCCTGGTCGTCGCGCGAGCGGTCGAGCGAGGAGCGATACTCGGAGCCGTCGAAGGAGAACTTGATGGAATCGATCCGCGAGGCGGAGAGCGCGAAAGTGGCGCAGCCGATCACGACGCCGATGAGAATGCCCGCGATGAAGCCCCATTGCAGGATGATCGCGATGATCGCCAGCAGCGAGACATAGTCGGTCAAGGACAGCCGCCGCCGCGACTGCACGATCCATTTGTGCAGCGTGTCCGCGCCGAGATAGATCAGGAGCCCGCCGAGCACGAATTTCGGAATGTAGCCGAGCAGCACCGGCGCGAACAGCAGCATCGATGCCGCGATCGCGGCGGTCGTCAGCCCGGACAGGCGGCCGCTGCCGCCCGCACTGTAATTGAGCACGCTGCGGCTCACCGAGACGCAGCCGGTGTAGCCGCCGAACGCGCCCGACAGCATGTTGGCGATGCCGGTGACGTTGAGCTCGCGCTCCAGATTGGCCTCGCTGTGAGTGGCGACCTCGATGCCGGTGGTGTTGAACAGCGTGGTCGAGGCGGTCACGAACATGACGGCGATCAGGTTGCCGGCAAGATCCGGCAGCGCGAACCAGGGATAGTGCGCGATCGCCTCGCTGGTCCATGGCAGCGCGAAGGCGATGTGCTGCGGCGGCTGGAAGATCCAGCCGAGCGCCTGCGCGTCATGGGTCGAGATCCCGAAGCCCAGGAAGGCGATATGCGCGGCGATGGTGCCGACGATCAGGATGATCGGCAGTCCGAACGGCGTGCGCGAGCGGTGCCAGGTCAGATAGAGCACCAGCGCCATGACGCAGGCGGCCGCGAGCTCGTAGAGCGTCATCGCATTGGCGAAACCGTCGAGCGTTGCCAATTGCAGGCGCTGGCCGGTGATCACGCGCACCGCGCCGAGCAGGATCAGGCAGCCGGTGGCGCCGAGAAAACCGCCGACCACGGGGTAGGGCACATAGCGGATGGCGCGGCCCATTCGCGTGAGCCCAAAGCCGCAGAGCACGATGCCGGTCAGGATGCTCGCCACCGCAAGGGTGATCAGCACGGGTCCCAGCACCGGCGCATCAGGATTGTGCGCGGCCATGCGCTCGACCAGCGAGGAGGCGAGGATGCCGGTCATGGCCGCAGTCGAGGTGTCGGGCGCACCGACCGCAAATGGCAGCGAGCTGCCGAGCGCCAGCACGGCGGCAAGAATGGCCGAGGTGATGAAGGTGGTGCCGACCCCGTAGGCGAGATAGGGCGACAGCGGCCCGGCGAAGATCAACAGGGCATAGGACAGGCCGAAGGTGACGGTCAGGACGCTGGCGGCGGTGCCGCCGAGAACGTCGTTGAGTGCGCGCGAAAGCCGTGAATTGAAACTGATGGATAGGCTCGACACTGCGCCACTGTCCCCGCAAAGTATGGGCGCTACTGGTAGACGACGGCGGCGCGCCCCCACAACAACATTTTTGCGGCTGGAACCGGCGTGGGGCGAGGCGGCATCGCTCAGGGTGCCAGTCAAAGTCTCGCACCGTCACCCTGAGGCGCTCGTTGAGGCTGTCATCGAGCCGCGTTTCGCGCGGACCCGTTGGCTCGCACCTCAGGATGACCGGACGAGATGTTCAGTCGCCCGCAAACGTGCCGTGACGCCCCACACCGGAGGCGAAGCGCGTGGCGCCGGCGAGTGTCTCGCCCGATGCAATCACCTCGAGCCCGCCGCGCATCTCATTGGCGATGGCGTCCTCCTCGGCGAGGTCCCATTGCCGGAGCGCCGAGAGCCGGTCCGCGCGCAGGCAGGTTTGCGGAAAGCGTGCGATCTCATGCGCCAGCGCAATCGCCTGCGCACGCGCCTCGCCCTTGGCGACCAGGCGGTTGGCAAGTCCCATCCGCAGCGCCTCTGCACCCGCAACGGGCCGGCCGGTCAGTATCAGGTCCATCGCCTGGGAATGGCCGATCAGGCGCGGCAGGCGGATGGTGCCGAGGTCGATCAGCGGGACGCCGAAGCGGCGGCAGAAGATGCCGAAGGTCGCATCCTCCGCGACCACGCGCATGTCGGCCCACAACGCAAGCTCCATCCCGCCGGCGACCGCAAAGCCTTCGACGGCCGCGATCACGGGCTTCGTCAGTCGCAAGCGGCTCGGCCCCATCGGCGCGATGGTGTCGTGGCCGCCGACCTCGCGCTTTTTGTTGACGTCGCCCGCCGCAACCGCCTTCAGATCCGCGCCCGCGCAGAAGAAGCCGCCGGTGCCAGTGAAGACGGCGATGGAGGCGTCGGGATCGGCGTCGAAGGCGAGGAAGCTGTCGTAGAGCTTGCGAGCGGTCAGGCCGTCGACGGCGTTGCGGCAATGCGGGCGGTTGATGGAGACGATGGTGACAGGACCATCGCGCTCGACCAGCACGGCATCGGCTTCGGACATGATGCGCCTCCCTCTCTGTTTGTCATTCCGGGGCACGCGAAGCGTGAACCCGGAATCTCGAGATTCCGGGTTCGGTGCTACGCACCGCCCCGGAATGACGGTGAGCTATATGCTCAGCTCTCGCCCCGTGACACGCCTGTACGCCGCGAGATAGCGCTTGCTGGTGGCGTCGACCACGCTCGCCGGCAGCGGCGGGGGCGGGGCGTCGCCGTTCCAGCGGCCGGCGCGCCGCTCGGCGTCGAGATAGTCGCGCAGCGGCTGCTTGTCGAAACTCGCCTGCGGCCGGCCCGGCGCGTAATCGTCGACCGCCCAGAAGCGCGAGGAATCCGGCGTCATCACCTCGTCGATCAGGATGATGCGGCCGTCGGCATCCTTGCCGAACTCGAACTTGGTGTCGGCGATGATGATGCCCTGCTTGCGGGCGAGCTCCTCGCCGAGCGTATAGATCGCGCGCGTCATGCTCTCCAGCGTATAGGCGGTGTCGTCGCCGACCACCTCGCGCATGCGGGCAATGGTGATGTTCTCGTCATGCCCGGTCTCGGCCTTAGTGGCCGGGCTGAAGATCGCGGGCTCGAGCTTGGCGCTCTCGGTGAGGCCCGCGGGCAGCTTCTCGCCGGCGAGCGTGCCCTGCGCGGCATACTCCTTCCAGGCCGAGCCCGAGAGATAGCCGCGGATCACGCATTCGATCGGAAACACGGTCGTGCGCCTGCACAGCATGGCGCGGCCGAGAATGTCGCCGCGATGGTCCTTCAGCGCGGGCACCTGGCGGATGATCTCGTCGGTGTCGGCGCTGATCATGTGGTGATGCACCACGCCCTCGAGCTCGTTGAACCAGAAGGCGCTGATCTGCGTCAGCACCGCGCCCTTCATCGGAATGGTCTCGGCCATCACCACGTCGAAAGCGGAGATGCGGTCGGTGGTGAGCAGCAGCACGCGGTCGTCGCCGACGGCATAGATGTCGCGAACCTTGCCGCGGCCGATCCTCGGCAGGGGCAGGTCGCTGGAGAGCATGGTGGCCATGAAGACTCTTTCGGTCGGGATCGTGAGGCGCGGCGAGCTGCCGCGCCCTCGTACGCCGGAGATAGCCTATTCCGGCAGCGGAATGAACTCGTGTTCCTGCGGAACGGGCGCGAATCGGCCGGTTTTCCAGTCCTGCTTGGCCTGCTCGATCCGCTCCTTGCTGGAGGAGACGAAATTCCACCAGATGTGGCGCGGTCCCTCCAGCGCGTCGCCGCCCAGGAACATCATCCGCGTGGGCCTCATCGTCCTCACGGTGATGGCGTCACCGGGCCGGAAGATCAGAAGCCGCGGGCCTTCGTAGCGCTCGCCTGTGATCTCGACCTCGCCGTCGACGACATAGATCGCGCGCTCCTCATGATCGGGATCGAGCGGCACGGCCACGCCCGCGTCCGCCGTCACCTCGGTGTAGAACCAGGGCGACACCATCGAGACGGGCGAAGCGATGCCGAACGCGTTGCCGGCGATGACGCGCGCGGTGAACCCGCGCTCGCTGATCATCGGCAGGTCGCCGGCCGCGTAATGCTGGAAGCTGGGTGCGATCTCCTCCTTGCCCGCCGGCAGCGCGATCCAGCTCTGCAGGCCCAGCATCTTCTGCCCGGCCTTGCGCTCGACATCCGGCGTACGCTCGGAATGCGCGATGCCGCGGCCGGCAGTCATCAGGTTCATGGCGCCGGGCTCGATCTCCTGGATGTTGCCCTCGCTGTCGCGGTGCATGATCTTGCCGTCGAACAGATAGGTGACGGTGGCAAGACCGATGTGCGGATGCGGCCGCACATCCATGCCCGCGCCCGAGACGAATTGCACCGGTCCGAAATGGTCGAAGAAGATGAAGGGGCCGACCATCTGGCGCTTGCCATGCGGCAGCGCGCGGCGGACCTCGAACCCGTCGCCGAGATCGCGGGTGCGCGGCACGATGACGAGCTCGAGTGCGTCGCAGGACACGGGATCGCCAAGCGTGGGATCATTCGACGGCATCCAGCTCATGAGAGCCTCCATTGTTGTTGCTTTAGGCCGAGCATAGCAGGATCGGCCGTCGGTCGTCCAAGAAGAAGCAGCAGCGAGCACAGGCGCGGATCGTCTGCGAAGGCATTCCCCCGTCCGGGTCGATGGCTTACGATGGACCCCGACGCGTTGGGAAGAAGGGCGAAAATCCATGATGCCTCCGGTCAAGCAAGGCGCAGTCCTCGGCAAGTTTCACGGTCCCATCATCGAGACCGAGCGCCTGATCCTGCGGCCCTGGTGCGCATCCGACATTGCCTCGAACACGCGGATGCTGTCCGATCCCGGCACCGCGCGCTTCATCACGCCCGATCGCAAGGCGGTGACCGAGGAGCTCACCGGCTGGCGCAACGCAGCGGTCATTTCCGGCCATTGGGCGCTTCATGGCTTCGGCATGTTCGCGGTCGAGGAAAAGTCCACCGGCCAATATGCCGGACGCGTCGGTCCGTGGTTTCCGCCGACCTGGCCCGGCTTCGAGGTTGGATGGGGCATCGCCAGGGAGCTGCGCGGTCAGGGCTACGCGGTCGAAGCCGCAAGCGCGGCGGTCGACTGGGTGTTCGCGACCTTCGAGATCGAAGAGGTCATCCATTGCATCGATCCGCAAAATGCCGCCTCGCAGGCCGTGGCCCGCAAGCTCGGCGCCAGGATCGAAGGCGAGACGCAGATGTCTGGCGATACCGTCGATATCTGGGTGACGGCGCGCAATGCATGGCGGCGTCGAAATTGAAGCACCGGACGATCTCCGTTACAATGAGTGTCGGCGTGACCTGAACAGATCCGATGTCGCTTGCCACCCTCGATATTGCGCTGCGCGGCGGGACCATTGCACTGCTCCTGGTGCTCGCAGCGTCGTTGTTCCGCGACTTCGGCCAGCGCGTCGCTGGCCGGCTGGCTGTGGCGTTCGCGTTCGGCACGGCTGCGCATGCCGCTACCCTCACCATCGGCGAGTCGGCTCCGATTCCGATCTGGCACGCCGTGTTGATTGCGCTCTCGACCGGCGATGTGGTGGTGTTCTGGCTGTTCTGCCGGGCGCTGTTCGACGATGCCTTCGTGCTCAGGCCCTGGCATGCGCTGGTCTGGGGCGCTGTCGCGGTTTTCAGCTTCGTCAATTGCCGGGTGATCGCGCCGGGCGGGCATGCGCACACCGCCGTCGTTGCGGTCAACCTCCTCACGCTCGGCTTCATTGCTCTGGCGCTGGCCCAGACCGTCAGCTCCTGGTCGGTCGATCTGGTCGAGGGCCGCCGGCGCCTGCGGGCGATTGTCGTGGTGGTCGCGGCGCTCTATGGCGGATTGCACGACGCGCTGCAGATCTTCACCTTCGGGACCGATATCGCCGATATCGCCAACACGGTGAATGCGGCGCTGCTTGCCGGGGTTGTGGCATGGATAACGGTGGCGATGACGCAGGTCGCGGCTGGCGATTTGTTCGCCGAGCCCGAGAAGCCGCCCGTCGCCGCCGTGCCGGTCGCATCGATCACTCAAGACACCATTGCCGCGGATCAGAAGCTGATCGATGCGCTGATGCGGCTGATGGCCGACGAGCGGGTCTACCGGCACGACAATCTCACCATCGGCATGCTGGCCACGAAGCTGAAGATCCCGGAATACCGGTTGCGGCGGCTGATCAACCAGAAACTCGGTTACCGCAACTTCAATGCCTTCCTGAACAATCACCGGATCGAGGAGGCGAAGGCGGCGCTCGCCGATCCTGACCAGGCCGAGGTGCCCGTCATCACCATCGCGATGGACGCCGGCTTCCAGTCGCTCGGTCCCTTCAATCGCGCCTTCAAGGCCATGACCGGGGTGACGCCGAGCGAATATCGCAGGCTCAAGGCGTCCGCAGCCTGATATGCAAGCTACTGTAATATCGGATATATTTTAGAATCGGCGAGGGCGGGCGGCTTTCGGCCAGCGCCATTTCCAAAATCGGCGAGCACGGGTAGGCCTGCACGCGCTCGATACCGGCAGATGAAAACGCGCTGCCGGAGTAAGCCATGACCAAACGACGCCTGATCCTCGTCCTCGCAATCCTCGCCGCGAGCGGCGCTCTGCTGTTCACAGCAGCGCGCGCCCGCATTGTGCCGAAAGTGGCCACCGGGTTTGTCGCCAACATCCTCTGCACAGAGACCTTCGTCACCGGCCTTGATCCGGACAAGACGTTCGCAGAGACCACCGACGCCATGCCTGGAGTCGGACTGCTCACCTGGGCGATGGCGTTCAAGGTCGATCGCAGCCGCAAGGACGTCACGGTGACGCTGTTCGGGCTCGGCCGCAGCCATGCCGTCTACCGGCAAGGGGCGGGTTGCTATCTCGACCATGGCGGCGGCGCGGCCGAGATCGTGTTGCCTCCTGAGGACCGTATGCCCGCGCTGTTGCCGGAGATTGCGGGATTCGCGCCTGTCGAGCCGGCCAGTCCGCAATTGGCCGCGGCGCTCGATCGCGCGTTCGCCGAGCCCGCGCAGCCGCCGTTCCGCCATACAAGGGCCGTCGTCGTCGTGAAGGACGGCCGCATCATTGCCGAGCGCTATGCGGACGGAATCGGCATCGATACGCCGCTGCTCGGCTTCTCCGCGACCAAGTCGGTCACGTCGGCGCTGACAGGCATTCTGGTGCGGCAAGGCAAGCTCGCGCTCGACAGCCCCGCGCCGGTTGCTGCCTGGCGTGATCCACATGATCCGCGCCATGCCGTTACCATCGATCAGCTATTGCGCCACACCGCGGGACTGGGACTCGGCTCCTCGCTGGAAGCCTCGCTCGGTTCGGCGTTCGAGCCGGTCAATCAGATGAAATTCGAGCAGCCCGACATGGCCGCCTATGCTGAGAGCATCCCTCTTGCGACGCCGCCGGGGGCTGCCTGGAGCTATCATGACGGCAACTATCTGATCCTGTCGCGGCTGATCGAGAATGCGGTCGGCGGTCGGCCCTCGCATTACCTGCGCTTTGCACACGACGAATTGTTCGCACCACTCGGCATGCGCCAGGTCACCATCGAGTTCGACGCCAGCGGCACGCCGGAAGGATCGAGCCAGATGCTGGCCTCCGCGCGGGACTGGGCGCGGTTCGGTCAGCTCTACCTCGATGACGGCGTCGTGGGCGGCAGGCGCATCCTGCCCGAAGGCTGGGTCAAATACTCCGCCTCGCCGACGCCGAATGCCTTCGCCGGCTACGGCGCAGGCTTCTGGACCAATCTCGGCGACAGCCGCGGCGCGAATTACCGCCTCGGCGAAGGCTGGCCGCGCGATGCCTTCATGGCCAAGGGCACGATCGGGCAATATGTGATCATCATCCCCTCGCAGCGTCTGGTGATCGTCCGCTTCGGCCGGACGGTGAATTTTCCGCTGCATGCTGACGGTGTCTCGCAGCTGGTGCGCGATGTGATTGCGGTGACGACCGGGAAGGAGAAGCTGGCGGGCGGAGAGTAGTTGCGCGCGGTTGTGGGAGCCACGCTGTTGATGCTCCCTCTCCCCGTCCTTCACGGGGAGAGGGTCGGGGTGAGGGGCAGCCTCCGCGAGCGCGACTCGCGGAGAGTCCCCCTCACCCGGATTGCATCTTTCGATGCAATCCGGCCTCTCCCCGCAGGCGGGGCGAGGCGATCCGGATTCGCTCCATGATCGGAGCAAGAGAGTGAAATTGGCAGGCCTACTGCCGTCCCAGCTGCGTCGCCTGCGCCACGCGGTCGAAACGCTCCAGCGACAGGATCGCATTCGCGAGCTGCTCGGCACGGCCGCTCAGCACCGGGCGGGCGAGCGTCAGGAACTTCTGCTGCATCGCCTGGGTGTCGGGAAAAGAGTTCGGCTCCCCCGAGGGATCGACATGGAGCCGCTCATGCACGCCGTCCTCGGTCGTGATGGAGACGCGCGCGCCGAAGGGGTGCGTGCGGCCGGTCTCGAGCCGGTCGTCCTGCACCACGTCGAACTTGTCGGCGAGCGCGTCGATCGCGGCATCGCCGAGACGGTCGTAATCGTCCCAGCCGAAGCGGCCCTGGTCGAGCGCAAGCGCGCCGGTGAAGAACATCGAGAACTGGCCGCCGACGATCGAGCGCGGATGGCGCTTGGTCGCGGCATCGCCCGTCAGCGTGATGCCGTTGCGATGCAGGCCGATCTCGACGCGCTTGACCTGGTCCGGCGTCAGATTGTGCTCGCGCCGCATGGCGATGATGGCGTCGATCGCAGCATGGGTGTAGCGGCAGCTCGGATAAGGCTTCACGCCGATCTTCATCGTCTCGTAGGTCGAGCCGAGACCCGCAGTCGCCTTGTCGGGATGGGCGTCGTCGCTGTAGCCGACCAAAAGCCCATGCTTGCCCTCGACCGATTCGATCGCGCCGACAAAGCCGTTGCGCGCGAGCGTTGCGGCGATCACGCCGTTCATCGCGGCGGCGCCGACCTGGTAGCGCTTGTTCCAGGCGCCATTGACCAGGAATTGCAGCGAGCCCGCGGCCTGGCTGCCCGACACGCCGAAGGCCGAGATGATCTGCGCTTCCGAAAGCCCATAAAGCTTGGCCGCCGCTGCCGCGGCACCGTAAGTGCCCGCGGTCGCGGTTGGGTGGAAGCCGCGTGCGTAATGCGAGGTGGGATCGAGCGCATTGCCGAGCCGGCAGCACACTTCATAGCCCGCGACGATCGCCGTCAGCACGTCGCGGCCGGAGGCGCCGACCATCTCGCCGACGGCAAATGCAGCGGGGACCACCGGCGCGCTCGGATGCAGCGAGGAATCGGCGTGGGTGTCGTCGAAATCCAAGGAATGGCCGAAGGCGCCGTTGAGCAGCGCGGCTACCGCCGGTGTCCAGGTCTTAGTGTCGCCGAACACGGTCGCCTCGCCCTTGCCGTCGAGCGAAAGCCCTTCCAGCATCTTCAGCAGCGAGGGCGTCGATTCCGCGTCGCGCCGCGCGCGAATGGCGCTGCCGAGAAAGTCCAGCGTCAGCACCTTGGCGCGATCAAGCACCTCCGGCGGAATGTCTTCGAATGTCAGCCCGGCGACATAGCCGGCAAGCGTGGCTGTTTCCTCTGCCATTGTTATGCCCTTGAATGGGTTATTCCCTTGAGTGGCCGGAGACGGCCGATACCAAAAGCTTAAGTCTCCGGTGCCGCCACTTCAACGGCCGCAATCGCATGGCCGTGTGCGCCAGCGCGTTACCGCGGTCCGGGGCTGCGGCAGACCTGGCGGAGCATGGTCTTGGCGATCAGGCGATGGAACGGCATGATGGCGGCGAGATAGGCGCGGCCGAGCCGGTTATGGGTGAGAACCACGGTGGTGGTGGTCACGTCCCGGCCTGTCTCCGCGGGCGCAACGTCCACCACGACGCGGAAATCCAGATGACGGTCGTCGAATCCTGCAACCAGCCGCTCCGGCGTTTCGTCGAGGACGGGGAAGATTCCGATCATGCCGCCGACATTCGGTTCGTGCTCGCCCGAGGCCTTCAGGCCGAACGGCGCCATGATCAAGTTGCGCAGGTCGATCAGCGCCTCGACCCAGCGCGGACTGCGTGAAAATATCCGCTCGGCTGCGCCGCGAGCATCGAGATCGGCATCTGCGACGGTGACACGGAAAGCGTCGGCAAACTGCGCGCCGGCGAGCACGCTGTCGCGATCGACGTCGGGTGGGACTTCGCGGATGGTCATGGCACGGCACCCGTTCTGGTCAGTCGCCGGAAGCGCAGGACCAGCAGTGTAGCATAGACCGCGGTCCCGATCGACAGGCCGACCCAGACGCCGGTCGCGCCAAGACGGGTGTGAAAGCCGAGCACCCAGCTCAGGGGAAATCCGATCAGCCAGTAGCCGAGTCCGGCGAACAGCAGCGGCAAGTGCGTGTCCTTCAGGCCGCGCAGGCAGCCCGCCGCAATGCCCTGCATCGCGTCGGTCACGAAGAAGCTTGCGCCGACCAGGAGCAGCGTTGCGGCCAGTGCGGTCGTCGCGTCGGCATTGTCGGTCGTGCCGCCGAGAAAGAATTCCGCGATATCGAAGCGGGTCGCGACCACGGCGAGCGTCAGGACGAGCGCGATCGCGATCCCGAGCAGCATCGCAACCAGCCCGGCGCGCCTGATGCCGGGCGCATCATCGCGACCGACCGCATGCCCGACCCGCACGGTGGCGGCCATGCTGATGCCGAGCGGAATCATGAACAGGATCGCCGTCACCTGCAGGGCGATCTGATGCGCCGCGAGCGCCGTGGTGCCGATCAGGCCCATCAGGAGCGAAGCGGCGGAGAACATGCCGTATTCCATCAGGAAGGCGAGCGACATCGGCAAGCCGATCACGAACAGCTCGCGCATCAAGGACCAGTCGATGCGCCAGAGGCGGACGAGGATACGATAATCGCTGAACGGCTTGCGGCGCGTGGCGAGCCAGAGCGCGGCCACGAACGTCGCGCAATTGACCAGCGTGGTTGCAAGCCCGGCGCCGAACAACTCCAGCCGCGGCAGGCCGAACTTGCCATACATCAGGAGGTACACCAGCAGCGCGTTCACGGGGATGGCCGCAAGCGTGATCCAGAGCACAGGCTGCGGCCGGTTTACTGCGCCCATGAAGCTCCTGATTGCCAGGAACCACAGCGCCGGCGCCACGCCCCAGGCGAGCCCGAACAGATAATGCTGTGCCAGCCGCGCCGTTTGCGGCGTCTGTCCCAGCAGCAGCAGGGTCTGCTCGCCGCGCAGCGGAAACATCATGATCGGCAGCGACAGCAGCAGGGCGGCCCATAATCCCGTGCGCAGCGAACGGCGCACCATCGTCGGATCCTCGGCGCCGAACGCCTGCGCGACCAGCGGCGCCACCGCCGAGGTCAACCCCATGCCGAAAGTGAAGCTGACGAAATAGACCGTGCCGGCAAGTGCTGCGGCTGCGACCGCCTCGCCGCCGAGGCGGCCGATGAAGGCAAGATCGGTCGTCATCATTGCGATCTGCGAAAGCTGGGTGAGCGCCATCGGCAGCGCCAGCCGCGCCGTCTCGGCGAACTCGACCACGAGGTGATGGCGGCTCACCCCTGCACGGCGCGACCGCGAAGTTCCGATAGTCTCGTCCATGGGTGTCATGCTGCCCGGTTTGCGGGCCGCGAGCAAACCGGGCGCCTCGCAAAAGGGCGTGACAGAAAGGCGCTACCGTCCGCGCTCGGGCACGCGGGTGATCCTGGCGCCGAGCGCATTGAGCCGTTCGTCGATGCGCTCATAGCCGCGCTCGATCTGGTCGGCATTGTTGATGGTCGATGTCCCCTCCGCGCAGACGGCGGCGAGCAGCATGGCCATGCCGGCGCGGATGTCGGGCGAGATCATCGAGGCGCCGTGCAGCTTGCTCGGACCGGCCACGATGGCGCGGTGCGGATCGCACAGCACGATGCGGGCGCCCATCGCGATCAGCTTGTCGACGAAGAACATCCGCGATTCGAACATTTTCTCGAACATCAGGATGACGCCCTCGCACTGCGTGGCGGTGACGATCGCAATCGACATCAAATCGGCCGGGAAGGCCGGCCAGGGCTGATCCTCAAGCTTCGGCACATGGCCGCCGAAATCGTCCTTGATCTTCAGCGTCTGCTCCGACGGCACGACCAGGTCGTCGCCGGCGACCTCGCAGACGATGCCGAGCCGCTCAAAGCCCATGCGGATGGAGCGCAGATGCTCGACGCCGGCGCGCACGATGCGCAGGGGCGAGCGCGTCACCGCGGCAAGCCCGATCAGCGAGCCGACCTCGATATGGTCGGGCTGGATGGCATAGCTGGCCGGGCCGAGCGTTGCCTGTCCGTGCACCACCATGGTGTTGGTGCCGATGCCTTCGATCGTGGCACCGAGCGCCGTCAGGAAGTGCGCGAGGTCCTGGACATGTGGCTCGGAGGCGGCATTGCGCAGATAGGTGGTGCCCTGCGCGGCGACGGCGGCGATCAGCGCGTTTTCGGTCGCGGTGACGCTGGGCTCGTCGAGGAAGACATCGGCGCCCTTGAGCTGGGTGGAGCGGAACTCCAGCCGGTCGGTCGCGGTAACGGTCGCACCGAGCTGCTCGAAGGCGAGGAAATGCGTGTCCAGCCGGCGCCGGCCGATCACGTCGCCGCCGGGCGGCGGCAACGTCAGTCCGCCGCAGCGGGCGAGCAGGGGGCCGGCGAGCAGGATGGAGGCGCGGATGCGTGCGCAGAGCTCGGGGTCGAGGTCGGCGGCGTGCAGCTCCTTGGCGTGAATGGCGAGCCGGTTGCGCCCGCGCCATTCGGCGGAGGCGCCGACCGAACGGATTAGCTCGACCAGCGCTTCGGTGTCGCGGATGCGCGGCACGTTGTCGAGCGTGACCGGATGGTCCGTCAGAAGCGCCGCCGCAATGATCGGCAGCGCCGCGTTCTTGTTGCCGGAGGGCTCGATGGCGCCACTGAGCCGGTGGCCGCCCTCGACGATGTACTGGATGGGCGCCACGGCTGCCTCGCTTTCCCTTAGACGTCGACAGTGGCGGACAGCGAGTTGTCCTGGATGAACTCGCGTCTCGGCTCGACCACGTCGCCCATCAGCTTGGTGAAGATGTCGTCGGCCTCGTCGACCTCCTTGATCTTTACCTGCAATAGCGAGCGCGCTTCCGTATCCAGGGTCGTCTCCCAGAGTTGCTCCGGGTTCATCTCGCCGAGGCCTTTGTAGCGTTGCAGCGTCAGCCCCTTGCGGCCGGCATCGGTCACGGCTTCGAATAGGTCGACCGGGCCATAGATGATGGCCTCGGAGTCCTTGCGCCGCAACTTGCCGGGACGGGCGTAGACGTCCTGCAGCCGCTGCCGGAACTCGTGCAGCTTGCGGGCGTCGGCCGATCCGAGGAAGGCGTCATCGATGACGGCGACATCCTTCACGCCACGCACGGTGCGTTCGAACATGAAGCCCTGGCCTTCCTCGAAATGCCCGATCCAGCCGCGTTCAACCTCGTCGGCCTGTTTGTCCAGACGCGACGCCACATATTCCGCCGCAGCGCGGGCCTTCTCTGGATCGGAATAGATATCCCGGCCGAAGATGCCTGCGATTGCAGCCTGTTCGATCACAATGCGGCTGTAGCGGCTGTGCAAATTGCGAAGCAGGGCGCGAATTGCGCGGGCGTCGTCCACCAGCGCGTGCAGATCGAGGCCCTTGCGCTCCTCGCCGGTTCCCAGCGTGAAGACGCAGTCGTCCAGTCCCGTGTCGATCAGATAATTTTCCAGCGCCCGTTCGTCCTTGAGATATTGCTCGGACTTGCCGCGCGTCACCTTATAGAGCGGGGGCTGGGCGATATAGAGATAGCCCTGATCGATGATGTCGCGCATCTGCCGGTAGAAGAAGGTCAGCAGCAGGGTGCGGATGTGGGCGCCGTCGACGTCGGCGTCCGTCATCAGGATGATCTTGTGATAGCGCAGCTTGTCGATGGAGAAGTCGTCGCTGATGCCGGTGCCGAGCGCCGTGATCAGCGTGCCGATCTGCTCGCTCGACAGCATCTTGTCGGTCCGGACGCGCTCGACATTGAGGATCTTGCCGCGCAAAGGCAGCACGGCCTGGAACTCGCGGTTGCGGCCCATCTTGGCGCTGCCGCCGGCCGAGTCGCCCTCGACGATGAAGAGCTCCGACTTGGCCGGGTCCTTCTCCTGGCAGTCCGCAAGCTTGCCGGGCAGCGAGGAGACGCTCAAGGGGCTCTTGCGCGTCAGCTCGCGGGCCTTGCGCGCGGCTTCGCGGGCGGCGGCGGCCTGGATCACCTTGCCGACGATGACCTTGGCCTCTGCCGGATGCTCCTCGAACCAGGCGGCCAGCGCCTCGTTGAGCACGTTCTCGACCACGGGACGCACTTCGGACGAAACCAGCTTGTCCTTGGTCTGCGACGAGAACTTCGGATCCGGCACTTTCACCGAGAGAACGGCGGTCAGGCCCTCGCGGCAGTCGTCGCCGGTGAGCTGGATCTTCTCCTTCTTCGCATTGGCCTCGGCATAGCCGTTGACCTGGCGCGTCAGCGCGCCACGGAAGCCGGCAAGATGGGTGCCGCCGTCACGCTGCGGGATGTTGTTGGTGAAGCACAGCACGTTCTCGTGGTAGCTGTCGTTCCACCACAGCGCCGCTTCCACGCCGATGCCGTTCATTTCCGAGCGCACCATGATCGGCGCGGGCACGATCGCCTTCTTGTTGCGGTCGAGATATTTGACGAACTCCTCGACGCCGCCGCTGTAATGCATCTCCTCGCGCTTCTCGATCGCATGGCGCATGTCGGACAGCACGATATTGACGCCGGAATTGAGGAAGGCGAGCTCGCGCAGGCGATGCTCGAGGGTGGCAAAATCATATTCGACGTTCTTGAACGTCTCGGTCGAGGCCAGGAACGTCACCTCGGTGCCGCGCTTGCCATGGGCGTCGCCGACCATTTTCAAGGGCGCCACCGTCTCGCCATGGGCGAACTCGACGAAATGCTCCTTGCCGTCGCGCCAGACCTTCAGCTGCAGCTTGCTGGAGAGCGCATTGACCACGGATACGCCGACGCCGTGCAGGCCGCCGGACACCTTGTAGGAGTTCTGGTCGAATTTGCCGCCGGCATGCAGCTGGGTCATGATGACCTCGGCCGCCGAAATGCCCTCGCCCTTGTGGATGTCGACCGGAATGCCGCGGCCGTCGTCGCGCACGGTGACGGAATTGTCGGGATTGAGGACGACCTCGACGCGGCTGGCGTGTCCCGCGAGCGCTTCGTCGATCGCATTGTCGACGACCTCGTAGACCATGTGGTGCAGGCCGGACCCGTCATCGGTGTCGCCGATATACATGCCCGGGCGCTTGCGGACGGCATCGAGGCCCTTCAAAACCCGGATCGATTCCGCGCCATAGTCGCTCGCAATCGAATGCTCGGTATCGGCAACGGTCTGCCGGGCGGGTTCTGTCATGTGAGGCCTTTTGCGGATGTCCCGAATCAGCTGCGCAAGGAGGCGCCGATTTACGCTATTTGTGCCACGAAAGATGCTATGCGCCTAGCGCAAAGTATCTTTAGATAAGCTGTTGAATAGATAGGATTTTTTAACGTCCTTTCAAGGCGCCGGAGGGCCGGTTTTGGGACCTTGGAAAAGCGCGATTCGCGGCCGTTTTTTGGCCGCGCGAATCCGTCGATTTTCGGCCTTGGACGTCGCGCAGGACGATCGTGCGACATGCCTCACGGCCAGCCCCGTCAGGCGCGGCGGGTGGCGCGGCCGTTCTCGACGTCGAAAATCTCGCAGGTCTGGCCGATATTGCTGAAGGCCTGTGGATCGGCGCCGGTCAGCCAGACCTGCGCGCCGAGCTTTGCGAGCTCGGTAAACAAGGCGGCACGCCGGCCGGGGTCGAGATGCGCGACCACCTCGTCGAGCAATAGCAGCGGCACGATCCCGGTGCTCTCCGCCACCAGCGTCGCATGCGCGAGCACGAGGCCGATCAGAAGCGCCTTCTGCTCGCCGGTCGAGGCGTCGCGCGCCGGCATGTTTTTCGGCGCGTAGATCACCTGCAGGTCGGTCAGATGCGGCCCCTCGAGGGTGCGCCCCGCGGCGGCGTCGCGTGGACGGCTCTGCCGCAGCATCTCGCGATAACGGTCCTCGACGGCGGTCGCGGGCTCGTTGAGCAGCGCGTTCTCCATCCAGCCATCGAGCGCGATCGCGGCCGATGGAAAGGCGGATGACTGCCCGCGGTCGCGCAACATCGCTGCCAGCTTCATCGCGGTCTGCCCGCGCGTGGCGGCGACCGCAACCGCAAGCTCGGCGGTCTCGCGCTCGATGGCGTCACACCAATGATCGTCGAAATTGCGCACTTCCAGCAGCCGATTGCGCGAGCGCAGCGAGCGCTCCAGCGCCGAGACGCGGCTGGAATGTTCGCTGTCGATCGCAAGCACCAGCCGATCGAAGAAGCGCCGTCGCTCGGACGCCGCGCCAACGAACAGCCCGTCCATCGACGGCGTCAGCCAGACCATGCGCAAATGATCGCCGAAGGCGGAGGCGGAGGCGACCGGCTCGCGATCGATGCGGCAGCGGCGCGGCGTGCCCTGGCCGTCGCTGCGCGGCGGCTCGAGGCCGGTGCCGAGCGTGGCAAGCCCCAGCGCGCCCTCGACTTCGGCCGACACCGCCCATGAGCCGTCGCCCTGGTTGTCGGCGACGTCCTCCAACGTGGCGCGGCGCAGGCCCCTGCCGGGCGAGAGAAACGAGATCGCCTCCAGGCAATTGGTCTTGCCGGCGCCGTTGGGCCCGACCAGCACCACCATGTCGGTGGTCGTCTCCACGCTCGCCGCGCGATAATTGCGGAAATGCGTCAGCGCCAGGCGATGGATGCGGGATGGTGTCATGTTCGGTGTCACCACATCGTCATGCCCGGCCTTGCGCCGGGCATCCACGCCTTCCTTCTCGTGGCCAAGACATGGATGGCCGGGTCACGCCCGGCCATGACGAGAGACCATCATACCCGCATCGGCATCAGCACGTAGAGCGCGTTCTTGTTGTCGCGGTCCTGGATCAGGGTCGGCGAGCCGGGATCGGCGAGGCGCAACACCGCGACTTCGCCCTCGACCTGTGCGGTGATGTCGAGCAGGTAGCGCGAGTTGAAGCCGATATCGAGCGGGTCGGAGGCGTATTCGACCTCGAGCTCCTCGGTGGCGCTGCCGGAATCCGGGTTGGTCACGCTCAGCACCAGCTTGCCGGATGACAGCGCGAGCTTCACGGCGCGGCCGCGCTCGCTGGAGATGGTCGAGACGCGGTCGACGGCGGCGGCGAAATCCGCCTTGTCGACCAGGAGCTCCTTGTCGTTGTTCTGCGGGATGACGCGGCCATAATCGGGGAAGGTGCCGTCGATCAGCTTCGAGGTCAGCACCACATGGCCGAGCGTGAAGCGGATCTTGCCTTGCGACAGTTCGATCGTGACCTCGGCCTCATTGTCCTCGATCAGGCGCTGCACCTCGCCGACGGTCTTGCGCGGCACGATCACGCCGGGCATCCCGGCAGCGCCCGCGGGCAGCGGCAGATCGACTTGCGCAAGCCTGTGGCCGTCGGTCGCGACGGCGCGCAGGGTGGCGGTCTTGCCGCTGCCGGCGGTGTGCAGATAGATGCCGTTGAGATAATAGCGCGTCTCTTCGGTCGAGATCGCAAATTGGGTGCGGTCGATCAGGCGCTTCATGTCGGAGGCCGCAAGCGAGAAGGAATGCGCCATCTCGCCGGCGGCGAGATCCGGGAAGTCGCTTTCCGGCAGCGTCTGCAGCGTGAAGCGCGAGCGGCCGGCGCGGATCGCCAGCACCGAACGGTCGCCGTCGGCCTCGAGCGAGATCTGCGAGCCGTCGGGCAGCTTGCGCACGATGTCGTAGAACATGTGCGCGGGAACCGTGGTCGAGCCGCCGGTCGCGCTCTCGGCCGCCAGCGTCTCCGTCACTTCGAGGTCGAGGTCGGTTGCCTTCAGCGACAATTGCGTGCTCTCGGCGCGCAACAGCACGTTGCCGAGGATCGGGATGGTGTTGCGGCGCTCGACCACGCGATGGACGTGGCCAAGCGATTTGAGGAGTTGCGCGCGTTCGACGGTGACCTTCATAGCAATATCCGCCCGATCCGACAGAGCATGTCTTTGGGAATGCCGGGCAAGCTTTCGCGCCGCGGCCGATGGCACCCGTCTAGCCCAGGGTTTTGGGGCTTTCGGGGGCCAGTAAAGTGGCGCGGATGGGTCCCAAGTGCAAGGCATCGCGGCCGATTTTCAACGATTTGCGGGGGCCCCCGGCCCGAAAGCGGGCGGTTCGGCAGCTTGCCCCCATCTGCTTGCACCGTCATTCCGGGGCGCCCGAAGGGCGAACCCGGAATCTCGAGATTCTCAGGTGCGCAATTGCGCACCATAGTTCGATGCTCCGCATCGCCCCGGAATGACGGTGCGGAGGCGACAGTCCCCCGGAGCGGCCATGGAACTGGCGCCTTACTGTGCGGCGTGGCCCGAACTATTCCTGCAGCTGCCGCTTCAGCGACTCCACTTCTTCCGACAGCGCGGTGTCCTTGGCGACCAGCGCCTCGATCTTGCGAACGGCATGCAACACCGTGGTGTGGTCGCGTCCACCGAAGCGACGGCCGATCTCGGGCAGCGAGCGCAAGGTCAGAGTCTTCGCAAGATACATCGCGACCTGGCGCGGACGCACCACATTCGCGGTGCGGCGCGAGGACAACAGATCGGAGCGGCTGACGTTGTATTGCCGCGCCACCACGCGCTGGATGTCCTCGATCTTGATCCGCTTCGGCTCCTGCGGGCGGACCAGGTCGCGCACCTCGCGCTCGGCCATGTCCAGCGTCACCGGCTGGTTGTTGAGCTTGGAATGGGCGAGCAGGCGATTGATCGCGCCTTCGAGATCGCGGCCGTTATGGGTGATGGTGCGGGCGAGATAATCCAGCACCAGCTCCGGCACGTCGAAGCTTGCATGATGGACGCGTGCGGCGGCGACGCGCGATTTCAGGATGCCGAGCCGCAGGTCCTCGCCGAGCGCGCCCATCTCGACCACGAGGCCACCCGCGAGCCGCGAGCGCACGCGGTCGTCGAGGCTTTCCAGATCAGACGGCGGACGGTCGGCCGCGATCACCACCTGGCGGCCGGCATCGATCAGGGCGTTCAGGGTGTGGCAGAACTCGGCCTGCGTCGACTTGCCCTGCAGGAATTGCAGGTCGTCGATGACGAGCACGTCGATGCCGCGCAGCGCTTCCTTGAAGGCGAGCGACGTCTGCGTCTTCAGCGCCGCGACAAAGCCGTACATGAACTTTTCCGCGGTGAGATAGAGGACCTTGCGCTCGCCGCTCGCGTTGCCCGCCCAGGTCACCGCCTGCAGCAGATGAGTCTTGCCGAGGCCGACGCCGGCGTGGATGTAGAGCGGGTTGAACATCACGGGATCGCCGCGGCGTCCCTCGGCGACCTGGCGCGCGGCGGCCTGCGCCAGCGTGTTGGCACGACCGACCACGAAGCTTGCAAAGGTCAGGCGCGGATCGAGCGGCGAGCCGCCAAGCGCATCATGATTGGCCGAGACCGGCGCGGTCGCGGTTGCCCGCAATTCGGTCGGCGCACGCATCTCGGTGCGTTCCACCCGCCGCGCCTCGATATTCTGTGCGGCCTCCTTGGCGGGCGCGGCAGCGCGCATGGCGGACCGCACGGTGAGGTCGACGCGATGCACTTCCGGCATCTCGGCCTGCCAGGCCGAGAGCACGCGCTCGGCATAATGGGCCTGAATCCAGCTCTTGAGAAAACGCGTCGGCACGGACAGGTGAACGCTCTCGTCCTGCACGGCCTCGAGGTCCATGCGCGCAAACCAAGAGGTGTAGACGTCTTCGCCGACAGTCGACCGCAGCCGACCCTTCACGCGGGTCCAACGTTCTTGTTCCGAATTTGTCATTGCCTGAAAGCTCTTCCAACCGAGTTGTCTTAGTTTGTCGAATCGCCGGGGCAGGCCTGTCGTTCCCTGCCATGGCGGGACCTCGAACGGATTTTCCCGCTCCGGGCATAGCTCCGCCGTTTGGTGACAAGCACCGCGGTCGGGTCAGCATTCAGTGGAGCGGAGAATGATCCGTGAGGTCAGCGCGTACTCGAGGGGTCGACCGGAGTGGGCGCCGCTTGCTGCGTATCGTTCGCAGCGTCAGACAAAACATCGGGTGAAATGGGTTTTCCTACAAAAACCAAAACGCGTCCGCTAAGCATGCAACCTCCCCGTCTCGCCGCGATCGCTCGCGGCAAGCTGTCATCCCACGTGTGTCCAAAGTCAGCCGCGTCCGAACGCGAATTCGTTCAGCCGTCCGGCCAGTTCGTTCAGCCCGTCCAAACTACCTCCCGCCCAGGGTTCGCCTTCGCTGCTCTTGCCGGTGCCGTACCTCTCGTGGACGCTCTCCTGTGAGAGCCGGCTCTTGATCGAGCCCGCGAGGCGTGAAAGCCTCATCCAGAAAAATTTCGACACAGCTCTCCCGTTGCCCGTATTGCTACGGGCTGGAATACGACAATCGCTTGGAAAGCGTCGCCAACGCGCACACCGCCGCCGATTTGCACGTCCGCCCCGTTTCTAAAACCGCGCTGGTCTTACGATCGTGGGCGCCGCGAGCAATTTAGAAATACACGATGCGTGGCCACTCGCAACGCATTTGATTCAACATCGGAGCGCCTAATTGCTGTTCAACTGGTCCATGGCTCTGGCGATGTATCCCAGGTTGGAGAGCAAGTTTTTGAATCACCGCGCAGAATCGCGGAGCCAAAGTGCGCTGTCACAATTCGCGCGGTGCTGCAAAAAAATATTTACAAATCCTTCAAGCAGGAGCCTTGAAGGCGATTTTTCCAAACGCTTCATCTCGCTATGGGGATAAGTGATTATCGAAACAATGATTTTCGAGTCTCATTTGGCCGAGTAACCCTCCTACGCTGCGTGTGCGAAGGATCGTGCGCCGATTCCATTTTAACGGCATGGCACAAGGCTTTTTTGAATTTTGCTGCGGTGTTTCACCTGCGGCAAAATTGTCACCTCGTAAAATTACGGAACGCTGCGCGTGTTTTCGAGCGCACGCTTGATGGCAACTAAAGTTCAGTCACGACTACAGACGCATCGCGAAAAACAAACAGCCCGGGCGCGGCCGGGCTGTTTCACGATATCGCAATTTCGCCTCGCTCACTCGTTCGAGTGAGGGAATGCTTTCCGCTCGGCTTACTTGCCGAGCTTCGCAATCTGATGCGTGAGGCGCGAAACCTTGCGGCTCGCAGTGTTCTTGTGAACGATGTTGCGCTGAGCGGCGCGCATCAATTCGGGCTCTGCGCTTGCCATTGCCTTGACCGCCGCATCGCGGTCGCCGCGCTGGATCGCATCCTCGACGCGACGGACCGCACCGCGCATCTGGGTGCGGCGGGACTTGTTGATCGCAGTGCGGCGGGCAATCTTGCGCGTCGCCTTCTTGGCGGAGGTGGTGTTGGCCATCGTCTCGAATATCCTTAAGCCTGCTGTTCGCTCTTGATCACATGAGCGCGCCGGCCGCTTGAACCGCGTGATCGACGCTGCTGGTTTTCCTTAAAACTGAGATCTCCGGGAAGGCCGTTGCCGAAAAGCCCATCTGTCATGTCAGAGGGGGCGGGCGCTGCCCAAAGAACAGCGGCGGCGGGATTGCGCCCGCCGCCATTTGCGCCCTTATAGAGGGGGCTTTCGGGCAGGTCAACGCTTTCGCTGCGCTTCCGGAGCCGAATGGCGCGCCGGTGGGGCCGATAAGTAGCTGATGAGGTTGAATTTCTGCTTCCAGCCCGGTAATTGCTGTCGGCGCTCGACCTCCCTGCCAGACGATGGGTGATGCATGATCCGCGGTTTTTTCCGACTGATAGGGCTATTACTGCTCGCGGGCGGGTTCGTGTTCATGGTCTATGACGGCGCCCGCTGGGTCGCCGACCAGTCGCTGCGTTTCACCCGTTTCGGCCAGTTCTGGAACGACATCAACCAGGCGAGCCAGCAGGCGTTCCGCACCTGGGTGGAGGCCAAGGCGCCCTGGCTCTGGACCTCCGTGGTCCGCCTGGTGCTGGATCAGCCGGTTTTCGCCGTGCTCGGCGTGCTCGGCATTCTCCTGATGCTGCTGTTCCGGCCGCGCAAGCCGCTGATCGGCTACGGGCGGGACTGAGGGAGGCCCGTAACGGGGCTGCCGCCGCCAGCGTAAAGACATATATAGGGGCTGTGGCCGCGCGGCTTCTCGAGCCTTCCGGCCGATCTCACGCCCCGGGAGAAGAAACCATGCTGTTCATGCGCAAGACCACCGCCCTTCCGAGCGCCGCCGAAGCGCTGCCCGGCCGCGCCACGGCGATCCCGACCGCAACCACTCATTATGTCAACGGCGAACGCCTGAAGCCGCCCTATGCTGCGGGCCTCGAACAGGCGGTGTTCGGCCTCGGCTGCTTCTGGGGTGCCGAGCGCAAATTCTGGGAGCTCGGCGACGGCGTTCATGTCACTGCGGTCGGCTATGCCGGCGGCTTCACGCCGAACCCGACCTATGAGGAGGTTTGCTCGGGCCGCACCGGGCATGCCGAGGTCGTGCTCGTCGTGTTCGATCCCAGGAAGATCTCCTACGAAAAACTCCTGAAGACGTTCTGGGAGAGCCACAACCCGACGCAAGGCATGCGTCAGGGCAACGACGTCGGCACCCAGTATCGCAGCGCGATCTACACATCCGACGCCGCGCAGCGCAAAGCAGCCGAAGCGTCGAAAGCCGCCTATCAGGCCGCGCTCTCCGCCAAAGGCCTCGGAGCCATCACCACCGAGATCGCACCGGCCGGCGAGTTCTATTTCGCCGAGGACTATCATCAGCAATATCTGGCCAAGAATCCAGCCGGCTATTGCGGCCTCGGCGGCACCGGCGTGTCGTGCCCGATCGGCGTCGGCGTCAACGCCTGATCTGCGCCTTCGTCGCGACGATCAATCGCCCCGTTTTGCGCGGGGCGATTTTTTTTAGCATTTGTTAACCATGATCGGTGCAAGACTTAAGCCGTCTCCGTTTTGAGGATTGGCTCAGGTGCCGGTTGTGCGCGCGTTGCGATTGCCGATCATTGCCGCTGCGATAGCGCTGACCGTTGCGCCGGCGGCTGCGCAGTCGCGCAACGATCTCGACTACATGGCCTACGGCCAGCCCTCGGCTTACGGCCAACCCTACCCCCAGAGCTACGCGACTTCGCCGCAGCCCGCCGATTCCGGCGGCGCCATCGCGGCGCTGCGCCGCGCCTTCTCGTCGCCGGCTCCCGCTTACACGCCGCCGCAGGCCTATAGTCCGCCGCCTGTCTCGATGCCTTCGCCGCAAGCCTATGACGCCTATGCCGCAGCTCCGATGCCATCGGCCCGCTATGATGCGGCCTACCGGCTCGATGCCGGCGACAAGCTCCGCGTCGTCGTCTATGGCCAGGATGGTCTCACCAATACTTATGCGATTGAGGCCGGCGGCTCCATCACGCTGCCTTTGATCGGCACCGTGCCCGCACGCGGCCGCACCACGGCGGAGCTTGCGTCCGCCATCACGGCCAAGCTGCGCAACGGCTATATCAGGGAGCCCTCGGTCGCCGTCGAGATCGAGTCTTACCGTCCCTTTTTCATTCTGGGCGAGGTCGCGGCACCTGGCCAATATCCCTACGTGCCCAACATGACGGTCGAGAGCGCAGTGGCAATCGCCGGCGGCTTCTCGCCGCGCGCACGGCGCGACACCGTCACTCTGACCCACACCGATGGCGGCGGCACCGCGCGCTACGCCGTGCCGCTCGGCACCTCGGTGTCGCCGGGCGATACGGTCATGGTTGGCGAGCGCTGGTTCTAGGTCCTTGACTCCGTCATTCCGGGGCGGTGCGAAGCGCCGAGCCCGGAATCTCGAGATTCTCAGGCGCGCAATTGCGCACCGGAGTTCGGTGCTGTCGCGCCGCCCCAAATGACGGCGCGCGTTATTTCACGCTCTCGATAAACGGCTCGACCGCCTCGATGAAGGCCTGCGGCTGATCGATGTTGACGGCGTGGCCGGCATTCGGGATCACCGCTTTCCGAGCCCCGGGAATCTTCGCGGCCATATAGTCGGACGCCGCCAGGAACGGCGTGTCGTCGGCGCCGACCACGATCAGGCTCGGCACCTTGATTTCGGGCAACAGCTCGATCACCCGCGCGTCGCGCTGGGTCAACATGCCGCGCGCGGCAAGCGCAAGGCCGCGAGCATTGCGATGTTGCACGACCGCGCGCTCGCGACTGGCTAATTGCAGCCCGTCGAGCCCTTCACGATCGAACCGCGCGGCGGTGTCGAGCGCGCGCCGGTTCCAGGCGTCGCGCGCGTCGTCCTTCTTGAAGCCGGGTCCGGTGTCGATGATCAAAAGCGCGCGCACCCGCTCCGGATGTGCACGATAGAACGCCAGCGACATGTAGCCGCCGAGCGACAGCCCGCCGACTATGGCGCGCTCCGCCCCGGCCGCATCGAGCAGCGCGGCGATATCGGCAACCGTCAGCGCCTCGCTATAGGCCTTGGCATCTTCCGGATAGTCGGATTGGCCGTGGCCGCGCATGTCCCACAGGATCAGCCGGTGGTGTTTCGATAGCGGAGCGATCTGCTCGCGCCACATCGCCGAGGTCGAGGAATAGCCGTGGGTGAGGATCAGGGGCGGGCCCTCGCCATGGATTTCGTAGTGGATCTTCACTCCGTCTCGGTCGAGTTTCGGCATGGCGCTCCGTCCCGGCTTTCTCTTGTTTGCGGGCGCATCCTAGCCTGATCCTTTTGGCGCAGGGAATTGCTTAAAGCCGCAAGCGGCACGGCGCATTGCGCTCCTCTCGGCGCCTGCCCTGCTGCCGCAATGCAAAAACGCTTGGGAAATTATTCTCCCTGACCGGTTCCAAAATGGCGTTGCCTGAATGACGGAACGCGATCATTCTTGGCCCCAAGGCTGGCGCCGACCCGGTGGGTGCCTGCTGCTCAAAAGTGAACTGCTGCCGTAAGTGGCGTCACAGACCGGAAGGGGAAGAAACACATGGTTACTCTCAACATCAACGGACGAGCCATGTCCGTGGAGGCGGCGAACGACTCGCCGTTGCTCTGGGCCATCCGCGAGCAATTGCAGATGACCGGCACCAAATTCGGCTGCGGCGCGGGGCTGTGCGGCGCATGCACGGTTCACGTCAACGGCGAAGCGGTGCGGTCCTGCCAGACGGCTGTCGGCGATGTCGTCGGCAAGAAGGTCACCACCATCGAAGGCCTGTCCGCGAAGGGCGATCATCCGCTGCAGAAGGCCTGGATTGCCGAGCAGGTGCCGCAATGCGGCTACTGCCAGTCCGGCCAGATCATGCAGGCTGCCTCGCTGCTCGCCAAGAACACCAACCCGACCAAGGACGAGATCGTGGCGCATATGGACGGCAATCTCTGCCGTTGCATGACCTATTCCCGGATTCAAAAAGCCATCATGCGCGCGGCCAATGAAATGCGCACCGCCTCCAACTCTGCCACCGAGCGGAGGGCCACATGAATAGCCATGTGAAGATGACCGAGCTTCCGTCCACCGATCTCAGCCGCCGCTCCTTCCTGGTCGGCGCCGCGGCGTCCGGGCTGATGCTCGGTTATGCCGCAGTCCCCGATGCGCGCGCTGCGACCGCCTCTGCCGGCAATTTCGAGCCGAGCGTCTGGTACTCGATCGCGCCTGACGGCATCGTCACCGTGACCTGCGGCAAGGCCGATATGGGCCAGCACATCGCCTCCACCATGGCGCAGATCGTCTGCGAGGAATTGGGGGCCAAATGGAGCGACATGCGCGTCTCGCTCGCCTCCAACGATCCGAAGTTCAACGACCCCGTGCTGGGCGCGCAGATCACCGGCGGCAGCTGGTCGACCATGATGAACTTCGACGCCATGAGCCGCGCCGGCGCGGCGGGGCGGATTGCCCTGACCGAAGCCGCCGCCACGATGATGGGGCTTCCGCCTTACTACAAGGACGAGCTCGTGGTGCGCGAGTCCGTGATCTCGCATCCGAAGTCGAAGAAGCAGGTCTCCTTTGCCGATGTCGTCAAGAGCGGCAAGGCGACCAAGACCTTCACGCCTGACGAGCTCAAGGCGATCAAGCTGAAGACGCCGGACCAGTATACGCTGATCGGCGTCTCGGTGCCGCAGCTCGACATTCCCTCCAAGACCAACGGCACGGCCAAATACGGCATCGACGTCATGCTGCCGGGCATGGTCTACGGCAAGATCGTCACCCCGCCGGTGCGCTATGGCGCCACGGTGAAATCGGTTGACGATGCCGACGCCAGGAAGGTGCCGGGCTTCATCAAGGCCGTCATCCTCGACGACAAGACGGGAACGACGACGGGCTGGGTGGTCGCGGTGGCCAACACCTATGCCGAGGCGCGGAAGGCGGCGGATGCGCTGAAGATCACTTATGACGGTGGTCCGAATGCGAAACTGTCGAGCCAGTCGCTGCTCGATGAGGCGAAGCGGCTGCAGGGCCTCGACGATTCCGGGCAGTTCTTTGTCAAGAACGGCGATACGGCGGTAGCGTTCGGCACGGCGGCCAAGCTGATGGAGGCGGAATACACCACCAACATCAACATCCATGCGCCGATGGAGCCGATGAATGCGACTGCCGAGTTCAAGGGCGACATCCTGCACATCTATTCCGGCAACCAGTTCGCGACACGCTCCGGCGCAATCGCGGCGGGCGCGGCTGGGATCGATCCGAAATATGTCGTGATGCACCAGACCTGGCTGGGCGGCGGCTTCGGCCGGCGGCTCGATGCCGACATGATGGTGCCGGCGGTGCAGGCGGCGAAAGCCGTTGGCAAGCCGGTCAAGGTGATCTATTCCCGCGAGAACGACATGACCATGGATTTCTCGCGGCCCCTGACCTACCAGAAGATCAAGGCGGGCCTCGATGGCGACGGCAAGCTCGTCGCCCTCAACCACGACGTGGTCTCGGCCTGGCCGACCCAGCGCTGGGGAATCCCCGATTTCCTGACGCCCTCGGTCGACAAGAGGGGACCGCTCGACTCGTTCACCGTGAACGGTGCGGACTTCTTCTACACGGTGCCCAACCACAATGTGCGGGCGATCAAGAACGAGATGGCGCACAACGCCACCCCGTCGGGCCAGCTGCGCTCGGTCGCGCCGGGCTGGACCTTCTGGGCGGTGGAAAGCATGATCGACGAGATCGCGCATTCGGTCGGCAAGGACCCGGCGCAATACCGCATCGAGATGCTGGACGGCAAAGGCGACAATGCCGGCGGCGCGCAGCGGCTGCGCAACACCTTGCTCGCGGCGATGGGCCTGGCCGGCTACGGCACCAAGCAGCTCGCCAAGGGCGAGGGCATGGGCGTTGCCTGCGTCTCGTCGCAGGAAAGAAAGACTGCGAGCTGGACCGCCTGTGTGGCCCATGTCGCGGTGTCGCCCGCGGGCGAGGTCAAGGTGAAAAAGCTCACCGTTGCGACCGATGTCGGCACCCAGGTGCATCCCGACAACATCCGTGCCCAGGTCGAGGGCGCGGCGTTGTGGGGCCTGTCGCTTGCGCTGTATGAAAAGGCGACGCTGAAGGACGGCGGCATCGAGCAGACCAATTTCGACAGCTACAAGCCGTTGCGGATGAGCCAGCTGCCCGAGATTGCCGTCAGCGTGATTGCCAATGGCGAGCCCGCCACCGGCGTCGGCGAGCCCGCGGTGACGGTGATCGCGCCCGCGATCGGGAATGCGATCTTCAATGCGGTCGGCGCACGGATCCGCGCCCTGCCGATCACGGCCGACGCGGTGAAAGCGGCGATGAAGGCGTAAGCTTCGCTCGACGCAACGACGCATGCGAATCCGCCGGAGCGATTCTCCGGCGGATTTTTTCGCACGGTCATGCTCTGGTTCGTTCCCCTCATGTACGACGCAGGCGGGGCGCCAGCCCGCGGCGGACGGTGTGCGAAACCGCAACGTCTTTCGAGCAATGGATCATCTGCTTTCGCGGACGATGAGGGCGGGGCGTAGGGACACGTGCTTCGATAAAAGTCTAACGAACCCGCTACATCCACGTTCATTATCCCTATTAAGCGGCGTGGAACACGTTGGCGGTACGCTTTTGCTCACATCGCCAACGAGAGAGCGAGCCGGGATCCATGACAGCTGTTGCTACCAAGCCTTCAAAGCGCCGGTTCCTGCTGGCATCGGATTCTCTCGATCAGTGCAGCGAGCTGGCTCGCATCCTCAAATCGGTAGGCGAGGTCGACACCGTGTCGACCGCCGAGATCCCCGAAAAGCCGACCGATCAGTTCTCAGGCGTCGTGGTCGACATCAACCTGCGCTCGCCCGAGAGCGTGCAGCGGGTGCGCAACAAGCTGCGCGGCGATGCCTACCGCTCGATGCCGCGCCTGTTCGTGCTGGCGGATGCGTTGCATCATGCCGCGATGCAGGCCTGGGCGCTGGGCGCGACCGACACCATCACCCGGCCGTTCCGGCCGACCGACATCCTGCAGCGCATCCACAGCGCCTTCCCCGACAGCGGAAGCTATGATGCGACCGATCGCGGCAAGACCTTGAACCGCGGCGTCGAGGCGGCGCATGCGGTGATCAAGAAGATGTTTCAGCGTCTGCCTGCCGGATCGCCCCTGACCTATGAAGACGTGCTCGTGGCCGAGACCAAGATTCTCAAGGCGATCAAGCACTCCTCCTTGCGCGAATGGCTGACGGCGGTCGGCTGTCATCATGCCGGCACCTATCGCCATTGCCTGTTCGTCACCGGCTTTGCGGTCGCCTTCGCGCAGCATCTCGGCATGCGCGAGGATGACCAGCGCCGCCTCACCCGCGCCGCGTTGTTGCACGACGTCGGCAAGGCTTTCGTTCCGATCGAGATCCTGGACAAGCCGGGCAAGCTCAACGACGAGGAAATTCTTGTCATCCGCGAGCATCCGCGCCGCGGCTATGAGGCGCTGGCGAACCAGGGCAGCTTTCCGCGCGAGATGCTCGACGTCGTGTTGCATCATCACGAGCTGCTCGACGGCAGCGGTTATCCCAACGGCCTCACCGGTGAGGAGATCAGCGACATCGTGCGTCTCACCACCATCGTCGACATCTATACGGCCTTGGTCGAGAAGCGTGCCTATCGCATGCCCTTCACCCATTCCCGCGCCTTCTCGGTGATGGAAGGCATGGGTGGCAAGCTCGACCAGCAATTGCTGCAGGCCTTCCGCCCGGTGGCGTTCGGGTCGTACTGAGGGCGCTGTCATTCCGGGGCGCCTCGAAGAGGCGAACCCGGAATCTCGAGGTTCCGGGTTCGCACTTCGTGCGCCACGGAACGACGGCGCCAATAGTCACCCCACGATCTTCCGCAGCTCCGCCTTTGCCACCTTCTCCAGCGTGGAGCGCGGCAACTCCTCGACAAAGCGGATTTCCCGCGGCTGCTTGAAATCGGCCAGGCCGCTGCGGCAGGCGGTCATGATGCTGTCGTGCAGATCCTGCGGCAGCCGGTCGACGCCCGCTTGCGGTATGACGAACACCACCGGCACCTCGTCCAGTATCGGATGCTTCTTCGCCACCACCGCGGCCTCGCGCACGCCGGGCACCGACACCACCACCTGCTCGATCTCGGAGGCCGCGACATTCTCGCCGCCGACCTTCAACATGTCCTTGGCGCGGTCGCCAAACTTGATGGCGCCGTGCTCAAGGAGCGTGACCCGATCGCCGGTGAGGAAGAAGCCGTGCTCGTCGAAGCTCTCGCGCGTGGCTGGCTCGTTATGGAGATATTCCCTGAACAGAGAGAGCCCGGGCACGCCCTTGATGGCGAGATTGCCGGTGTCGCCGACCTCGGTCGGCCGTCCCTCGTCATCGGTGATGCGAATGGCATATTCGGCGGCCGCGCGGCCGATCGACATCGGCGTGTTGGGCTGATCGACCTCCCCGACGATGCCGTGGGTGATGGTCTCGGTCATGCCCCACCAGCCGATGATCTTGATGCCGAAGGCGGCAAACGCCGGCGGCTCACTGATTGCGGTACCCCAGAGCCGGAATTTGTGGTGCTTCGGGACCTCGTGCTCGAGCAGCGCCTTCATGCAGAAGGGAATGGTGGATGTCCAGGTGCAGCCATGCTCCAGCGCCACGGGCCAGAACCGGCTCGCTGAGAACCTCGGCTGAATGACGCAAGTCGCCCCGACCCAGAGCGAGGACAGCATGGAATAGGCGAGCGCATTGGTGTGAAACAGCGGCAGATAGGTCTGGTGCACGTCGTTGCCATGCAGGTCCTGGTGCGCGGCATTGACCTTGGCGCCCCAGAGGGCGTTGGCATGGGTCCAAAGCACGGCCTTCGGGCGCGACGTGGTACCGGAGGTATATTGTACGCTGCAGGGCGCCAAAGGATCGGTTTCGCGGCGCGGCCGGTCGGCGCTGTCGGCGAACAGCGCCTCGAAGGCGCTGTCGCGCGACGGACCGTGTGCAGGCGAGGTACCCGCATCATGCGCGGTCACGGCAATCCAGCGCAGGTTCCTGCAGTTGGCCGCGACCAATTCGGCATAGGCAGGCTGGGTGATGGCGGCGACCGCGCCGCAATGATCTGCGAAATATTCGATCTCGGCAGAAGCCGAGCGGGTGTTGGTGGTCACCGCGATCGCGCCGAGCTCGACACAGGCAAACCAGGCGAGCATCGCCTCGATGCAATTGTCGAGATGGATCAGCACGAAATCGCCGGGCTTGATGCCGCGCCTGACGAGTCCCGCCGCGAGCGCGCCGACGCGATCGTGAAATTCGCCATAGCTCCATTTGCTCGCCGGCGCATCGAACGGCGCCCAGATCAAAAACGGATGGTCGCGCCGCGTCTCGCTGCGCATCTTGAGAAGCCACGGCACGTCGAGCCCTGCGAACGGTCCGATGACACCCGGTGCTGTTTGCGAACTCGCCATGCTTCCTCCCGCGCAGCCTGTGAGCGGCTGCTTTTGTGGCAGTCTTTCTGCCACCGGATTGGCTGGCAGGCAAATGGCAGATCACCTTCAGTGTCACAGGGGACTGCCGTCGTCCCGGCGAAGGCCGGGATCCATACCGCGGGGTCTATCAGTAGATGCGAGCGGTAGTTACCTTCCGCAAGCGAAGGCCTGTGATTATGGGTCCTGGCTTTCGCCAGGACGACTTGCTGAGATTTTCTTGCGTCAGCTCCCGCCGTCGGCGTATGACGAAATCTCGATCAAGCTGCCATCCGGATCGCGGCAATAGACCGAGCGCAGCGTGCCGCGGGCGCCCTGCTTGTCGACCGGGCCTTCCTCGATTGCGACGCCGTTCGCCTCGAGATGCGCGACCACCTCCTCCGGCGTGCTCGAGGTGAGGAAGCACAGATCCTCGCTGCCCGGCGTCTCGTGATCGGCGGTGAACCACTCGATCTTGTCGGTCCCCATCGGCCGCACATTGATCTTCTGGTCGCCGAACAGCAGCGACGTCCGCTTGGGTTTGCCCTGGCCGGGATCGAACACGCTGACCTCCATGCCGAGGATTTTCTGGTACCACGCGACGCTGCGCGCGACGTCGGCCACATTGATCACGAGGTGATCGAGCGCATGAACCCTGACCGGCATGACCTATCCTTTCGTCGCGATGTCCCAGGCGCAACTGGCAGCATGGACCGTCGTTTGTTACAACGCTCCTTGCGTTCAATTCAACGAGAACAAAGCTGGGAGAAACCTGATGATTTCGCGCCGCGATGCGCTCGGCATCCTGTCCATCGGACTGCCGGCCACCGTCACCTCGGCGCGGCGTGCAGCCGCGGCCCTGGATTATCCGACACGGCCGGTGCGCTTCGTGGTCGGCTTTCCGCCTGGTGGTGCCACCGACATCCTGGCGCGGCTGATCGGCCAGCGGCTGTCGGAACGGCTCGGCCAGCAATTCCTGGTCGAGAACAAGCCGGGGGCCGGCAACAACATCGGCACCGAAGCGGTGGTGAACGCGGAAAGCGACGGCTACACCGTGCTGCTGGTGAACCCGGCGAACTACATCAACACCTCGCTCTATACCAATCTGAAGTTCAACTTCGTCCGCGATATCGCGCCGATCGCCTCATTCAGCCGCGTGCCGAACGTGATGACGGTCAACAAGGACGTGCCCGCGAAGAACGTCGCCGAGTTCATTGCCTATCTGAAGGCCAATCCCGGCAAGATCAACATGGCGTCCTCGGGCAACGGCACGTCGGTTCATCTGTCCGGTGAAATGTTCATGGCCATGACCGGAACCAAGATGCTGCATGTGCCCTATCGCGGCGCAGCGCCCGCCATCACCGACATGCTGGCCGGCCAGGTGCAGGTCATTTTCGACAACATGCCGTCGATCATCCAGCATATCCGTGGCGGCGCGCTGCGTGCGCTCGGCGTGACCACGGCCCAGCGCTCGCCGCAGCTGCCGGACGTCCAGGCCATCGCGGAGACCGTACCCGGCTATGAGGCCAGCGCGCTGTTCGGCATGGGCGCACCGAAGGCGACTCCGAAGGACATCATCGCCAGGCTCAACGGTGAGATCAACGCCGTGATGGCCGATCCCGGCATGCGACAGCGCCTGGTCGAGCTCGGCGGCGAACCTCTGATCCAGTCGCCGGAAGCCTTTGGCGAGCAGATCGTGGCCGAAACCGAGAAGTGGAGGAAGGTGGTCGAGTTCGCAGGCCTCAAGGTTGAGTGATCGGCGGAGCGGTTTCCGATCTGATATGTTGTGCCTTGGCGGACGGCGCGGACCATCTGGCGAGAAGGACATCTCCATGCGAAAACTCGGCTTTGCGATGATGACAGTGCTGGCGACCGGACTTGCGACCTTCGCAAGCTCGGTGCCCGCAACAGCCCACGACTATCCCTGGTGCGCCCAGGGCCGCGGCTTTGGCTATCCCGGCGACTGCTCCTACCAGACCTATGGCCAGTGCATGGCGAGCGCCTCGGGCCGCGATCTCTATTGCGGCATCAATCCGCGGGCCGCCTATGCGCAGGACCGGCGGGGCCGGCGGGTCTATCGCGACCCCTATCCCCAGTGGTGAGCCGAGAGCAGTCTCGATCCGAGTTGACGGCGGAGCCGCCTGCCCGCGTCTCCGCTTGACAGAAAGAGTGCGCGCGGCCGTCTCGGCGAAGAGCGGCGCGCGCTGCCACTAGCTCCACCTCACTCCGCTCGGCCGCCACGAGGAGGGCCTGCTTTATCCGATCGACTGGGTCCGCCTGCGCGACCAATCGGCGCCGGCCGCGTGCTGCCACAGTTGAGAGCGCGCAACCCGGCGCTAGCGTTTCGCCTCGACAGGCTGCTTGCCGGTGCAGGTGATGTACAGGGTGAAGGCGCGCGCCTTTTCCGCGATCTCGGGCGTCTTCAGCTCGCCGCCCGGAGCGGCGGTCTCATAGGGTACGACGCTGTTATCCAGGAAATCGCGGATCATGCCGGTCTTGATGGCGAAATTGACGTTCTCCGGCAGGTTGCCGCCGGTATAGCGCGCGACCGCGAAAGGATTGATCTTCTCCGCCACCACGCCGATCACGAGGCCATTGGTGTCGAACAGCGGGCCTCCGCTGTTTCCCGGCTGGACCGCCGCGCTGATCTGCAGATAGCGGGTGTCGTTCAGGATGCCGCTGAGCGAGCTGACGATGCCGGTGGTAACCGTGAAATCCGACGACAGCAGCCAGTGCAAGGGATAGCCGATCGCGACCACCGAATCGCCGGAATGAACCGGGCGGTCGCGGAGCTTCGCATAGTCCTTGAATGAAGCCGTCGGTCCCTGCAGCAGCGCGAGATCGTTCTGCTCGTCGCCGGAGACCACACGCAGCGTGGTCTCCGGTTGGCCGTTGAGACTGCCGTGAATATCGGTGCAGCCGGCGACGACGTGATTGTTGGTGAGGATATGCCCGCTGGCGCTGATCACGAAGCCGGTGCCGGTCTTGCCGACGCTCTTGTCGGTGCTCTTCTCGATCTTCTCATTGCCCCTGGCCGTCTTTGGCGCAGCCGGCCCGCCGTTTCCGGCGTCGCCCGCCACGACCGGTCTTGCCGCGATCTTGGCGAAATCGCCGGCGCTGTTCAGCCCGTCCGCCTTGACCTTGGTCACGCAGGTCGCGATCACGTTCAGCAGCGGCCCGGTCGAGGTCAAATTGAACTGCAGCGTCGCCTGCCCGGCCTGCGCGACCATCAGGCTCGCTTTTTGGAACGTGCGGGCGACGCTTGCGGGCAGTATTGCCGTCAGCATGTTGCCCGAGCTCGCCGTCGCGAACAGCCTCGCCTGGGACTGGCCGTCGAACGTGACGTCGATCGGTGCCGTATCGCCCTTGTTCAGCTTGAAAGCGGGGCTGGCAAAGCCGAGCAGCCAGGCATTGGCGCTGTTCTGTCCGACCACCAGGCTGACCCCGCTGGCATAGGACGACATTGCCGAGCAGTGTGAAAAGGCGCCATTCGAGTCGTCGCTGAAGGCCCCGCCGACCCAGTTGCCGACATGAATGGTGCCGAAGGGGCCGGCGGCCAGGGCGGGGGAGAGCACCGGGAAGAAGACGGCAAACAGCAGCCCACACGCAACGAACAGTCTCTTGAACATCAACGTCCCCCAACCCCGGTTCTGCCACATTCTATGTGTGGCGAACGCGCGAAGCAATCTCGAGTAGAGTTGTGTATGCGGCCCCTCGCCAGCATTAACCCTTTGTCGGCCGGCATCCGCCTTGAGGCCGCCGCAAACTGCGCCTTGCATTCACTTTGCAATTCAATATACTTTGCGATGCAAAGTGGAGCGGGATATGCGCGATCTCGACAAGGCGCTGGCCGACATCATCGCCATTCGCAGCCAGATTGCCGCGGGCACCGCCTTTCGCGGCTACGGCCCGGCGGCGATCGCGGCCACTGGCGGCGTGGCGCTGCTGACGGCGGTGCTGCAATATCTCTGGCTTGACGATCCGACCGGCCATCCGCTCGCCTTCCTGCTTGGCTGGGCGCTGGCTGCGGCCGTCTCCGCCCTGATGATCTGGACCGAGATGCAGGCGCGGTCGCGGCGGCATCATTCGGGCCTGGCGGATGCCATGATCCACCAGGCGCTCGAGCAGTTTCTTCCGTCGGGGATCGCCGGCGTGCTGCTGGCGGTGCTGCTCTGGAAATTCGCACCGGAAACGCTGTGGACGCTGCCGGGGCTGTGGCAGGTGCTGGTGAGCCTCGGTGTGTTCGCGTCCGTGCGGTCGCTGCCGCGCAGCGTGGCGCTGGCCGGCGGCTGGTATTTCGTCGCCGGCTTTGTCGTCCTGGTGCTGGCGAGCCAGAGCCATACGCTGTCGCCATGGACGATGGGTCTGCCCTTCGTCATCGGCCAAGGACTGATGGCGGCGATCTTGTATTTTGCATCCGGGGAAACCGATGTCGAAGACTGATGCCAATCACGCGCCGTTCTCCTATGACGGCCTCGACCGGGTCATCCACGAAAAGGCCCGGCTCGGGCTGATGACCTCGCTGATGGCTCATCCCAAGGGGCTTGCCTTTGCCGATCTCAAGCAGCTCTGCGGGCTGACCGACGGCAATCTGTCGCGGCATCTGCAGGTGCTGCAGGAGGCCGGGCTGGTCGAGGTGACCAAGGGCTATGAGGGCAATCGCCCGCACACGTCCTGCCGCCTCACCAAGGCCGGGCGCCGCCGCTTTCTCGACTATCTCGCCGTGCTCGAACGGCTGGTGCGCGACGCCGCCAAGGCGGCCGGCAAGGAGCAGGGCGCGCTGCCGCAGCTCGGCATCCTGCCGACCTGATCTCGTTTTTTTGCAGGGGGACTTTGTAATGCAAAGTAAATTCGCTTCCAAATCGCCGGTCCCGCTGCGGGACAAGCTCCAGGAGAAACTCCAGGACAAGCTCCAAGACAAACTCCACGTCGGCATCATCATGGACGGCAACGGCCGCTGGGCGACGCGGCGCGGCCTGTCGCGCCTGCGCGGCCATGAGGCGGGCGTCGAGGCGATCAGGCGCATTGTCGAGGCGGCGCCCGACCAGGGCATCGGCACGCTGACGCTGTACGCCTTCTCTACCGATAATTGGCGCAGGCCGCGGGCCGAAGTCTCGGCGCTGATGGGGCTGCTCCGCTTCTATCTAGCCAATGAGGTCGAAAGCCTCGTCAGGAACGGGGTTCGCCTGCATGTGATCGGTCGGCGCGACCGGCTGCCCGACGGCATTGCGGCCGCGATCGCGCGGGCCGAGGCCGCGACTGCGGCCGGTGCGACGCTGCATCTGCGCATCGCCGTGGATTACTCCGCGCGCGACGCCATTCTCAATGCGGCGGCGAAGCTCGCCGGCATCGCTGCGCCGACACGCGAGCTGTTCTCCGATCTCGTCACCGGCGAAAGCGGCCTGCGCGACGTCGATCTCATCATCCGCACCAGCGGGGAGAAGCGGCTGTCGGACTTCCTGCTGTGGGAGGGCGCCTACGCCGAACTGCATTTCACCGAGCGCATGTGGCCCGAATTCGACGCCGCCGACCTTGCCGAGGCGCTCGCCTCCTTCCATCGCCGCGAGCGCCGCTTCGGCGGCCTGCAAGCCGTGCCGCGGGAGCCCGTGCCGAGCCTGTGATTCGTACCCAGGAGCAATTGTCATGCGTATCCTCCTGGTGAACGTGCCGCATCCTTCGATCGGCAGCCGTATCCCCGACGACCATCTGCCGCCGCTCGGCCTGCTTGCGATCGGTGGGCCCTTGATCGACGACGGACACAAGGTCCGCCTGATCGACGCCGAGTTCGGTCCCATGCCAGTGAAGGCGATCGTATCGGCGGCGGTGGGCTTTGCGCCTGACGCTGTGCTGTTCGGCCATTCCGGCTCGACCTCGGGTCACCCCGTGATTGCCGAGGTTGCGTGCGCGGTCGCGACCGCAATGCCGCATGTGCACATCATCTACGGCGGCGTATTCCCCACCTATCACTGGCGCGAGATCCTGACTGAGGAACCCTATGTGACCGCAATCGTGCGCGGCGAGGGGGAGGAGACTGCACGCCGTCTGATCTCGGCGCTGGCGCGCGGTGCGCATCTGGACCATGTCGCCGGCATTGCATGGCGCAATGCAGGCGTGCCGAGCGCGACCAGGCCTGCGCCGGTCATCGCCGATCTCGATGCATACCGGATCGGCTGGGAGCTGATCGATTACGCGCGCTACAGCTACTGGGGAGGACTCCGTGCGGTCGTCGTCCAGTTCTCGCGCGGCTGTCCGCATCTCTGCAATTATTGCGGCCAGCGCGGCTTTTGGACGCGCTGGCGTCACCGCGACCCCGTGCGCTTTGCGAAGGAGCTGGCGCGGCTGCACCGCGAGCACGGTGTGAAAGTCATCAATTTTGCTGACGAGAATCCGACCGTGTCGAAGAAGGCGTGGCGCACCTTCCTGGAGTCGCTGATCGCGGAGAACGTCGATCTCATCCTGGTCGGATCGACCCGGGCGGACGATATAGTGCGCGATGCCGACATCCTTCACCTTTACAAGAGGGCAGGCTGGGTCCGTTTTCTGCTGGGACTCGAAAACACCGACGAACGTACGCTGGAGCTGATCCGCAAGGGCGCGGTGACCGCGATTGATCGCGAAGCGATTCGCTTGATGCGCCAACACGGCATCCTTTCCATGGCAACATGGGTGGTCGGCTTTGAGGAGGAGACCGACCGCGATCATTGGCGCGGTGTGCGCCAGCTCTTGTCTTATGATCCCGACCAGATCCAGATGCTCTATGTCACGCCGCACCGGTGGACTCCGTACTTCCGGCTCGCCGCCGGGCGAAGGGTGATCCAAACGGATCGGCGGCGCTGGGACTACAAGCATCAGGTGCTCGCGACCCGCCACATGCCGCCCTGGCGCGTGCTGCTCTGGTTCAAATTCACGGAGATGGTGCTGCAATCCCGCCCGCGGGCGCTGTGGCGCATCTATCTCCAGCGCGACGCACGGCTGCGCCAGGCGATGCGCTGGTACACGCAGATGGGACGACGGGTGTGGCCGTTCGAGATCTTCAACTACCTGTTTCGTGACCGCCGATTGACCAGTGGCCCGACAGTGGCCGAGTTCTGGGGCGCGCCACAGGACGCCGAGGAAGAGTCGATGTCAGCGGGCAAGTCGAGCTCGCGCGCTCTGGAAGCGGCCTGAACCGAAGCGTCGTTCCGGCGGCGAAGCTTTGCGTCCGAACGGGAATCATCTACTGCTGGCTGACCCGCCACCCGTACAGGCGCCGATGAACCGTCAGCAGCGACGAGAGTCCGCCGAGCAATCCGGCGAGAGTCCCACGGGCCCGCGCCTGCCGGAAGCGGCCGCCTTGTTCGAGGCAGCTCACAGGCTGTTGCGTGCCGGCCGGCTGGCGGAAGCCGAGACAAACTGCCGTCAGGCGCTCTCGATCGATGCCGACCACGCCGATTCACTGCACTTGATGGGGACGCTTTGCCAGCGCGCCAAGCAGTATGATGCGGCGGTGGATTGGTTCGCGCAGGCGATCCGCAAGAACCCCAATGTCGCCGACTATTTCTTCGGTCTCGCGGATGTCTTGGCGCAGCAGGGCCGCATCGAGGATGCAATCAAGAGCTATGATCTCGGCCTCGTGCTGAAGCCCGATGCGGCTGGGGCGTGGTATCAACTTGGCGAACTGCTACAGCAGTTGGGGCGGCGCGAGGAAGCCCGCCTCAGCTTCGATCGCGCCCTCGAGGCCGACCCACGCCATGTCGAGGCGCTCAACGGCAGCGCGCTGCTCTATTTCCACGCCGGCGACTACGAGACTGCGATCGCGCGCTTCGACCAGTCCTTCGCGATCAAGCCCGATCCCGGCGCGCTGCATCTGAAGGGTCTCTGTCAGCTCCATCTCGGGCGCTTCGACGAGGCCCTTGTCCAGATCGGGCAGGCGCTGGCGCACGTGCCTGACCATCCCGAGGTGCTCAACAATTACGGCGTGGTGCTGCACAAGCTCGGGCTCAACGAGGAAGCGGTCGTTCATTTCGACCGGGCGCTGGCGTTCAAGGCCGATTTCGTCGAGGCACTCAATCACCGCGGCACGGCGCTGGGCGAGCTGCATCGCTTTGACGAGGCGCTTGCAAGCTTCGACCGCGCGGTGGCGCTCAAGCCGGCCTTCGCGGACGCGCATTGGAATGCCGCGCTGCTGCGCCTTCTGCTCGGCGATTTCGCCAAGGGGTGGCAGGGTCGCGAATGGGGCCGCAAGTGTGGGGCGGTCGGCTTTGTCGAGCGACAGTTTTCGCAAGCCCTCTGGCGCGGTGAGGCGCCGCTCGCAGGCAGGACCATCCTGCTGCACAGCGACGAGGGGCTGGGCGACACCATCCAGTTCGCCCGCTATGCGCCGCTGCTCGCCGCGCGCGGGGCGCGTGTGATTCTCGAGGTCGACCCCGCCCTGCATTCGCTTTTGGCCGGCATGGATGGTGTCGCCTGTGTGCCGCGGGGCGGCGAAGAGGTGCATGATTTCGACCTGCACTGCCCGCTGTCGAGCCTGCCGCTGGCTTGCCACACGCAGCTTGAGACCATCCCCGCCGCGCCCTACCTGCCTGCGCCGCCGCAGGCTCTGGTCGACGCATGGCAGACGCGGCTCGGCCCGCGCAAAGCCTTGCGGGTCGGGCTGGTGTGGTCCGGCAATCCCGCGCATGGCAATGACCGCAACCGCTCGATCCCGCTGCGCAGCCTCGCGCCGCTGCTTGATTGTGCTGCGACCTTCGTCAGCCTGCAGAAGGAGCTGCGCCCCGCCGACGCAGCCTGTCTGCGGGAGCGCGGCGAGATCATCGATCTCACCGCGCATCTCACCGATTTCGTGCAGACCGCCGCACTGGTGTCGTGCCTCGACCTCGTCATCACGGTCGACACCAGCGTTGCTCATCTTGCCGGTGCGCTGTTTCGCCCGACCTGGGTGATGCTGCCTCACACGCCCGATTATCGATGGCTGCTCGATCGCCGCGACAGCCCCTGGTATCCGACCATGCGGCTGTTCCGCCAGGACGGGGCGCGGGATTATGCCCGCGTGGTCGAGGCCGTGCGCAGCGAGTTGCAGCTGCTGATCGCCGCGCGCCGGGCTTTGTCGTAAAAGTCGCGCCATCGCTGTTCTATCCGCCCGCATTTTCCGTAACCATTTACGGCCTAGATTCCACGCTCTCGCCGGGGGCGTTTCCATCGCGGCCGGCGGACTGACGGCCCCGACATGTTCTCAGCGCGTCGGGGCCGTTTGTGCCTGGGCGGTTTAGAGCGGTTCACAACTTAATTGAATCGGGAGGGATTCCCGATTTCGGGCGAATATGATTCAAGATGCTGGCTGGGCTGGAGGCCAGCATCGATGGTCCGACCAATTTCCAATGATCTGCGTAAGCG
>Ga0209062_1001465_pt1 | contig 41325 bp, 32 predicted proteins | sample Coa_R2_2_FD_187158 | JGI IMG/M metagenome (GOLD analysis project Ga0209062, IMG submission 187158) | Surface soil microbial communities from Centralia Pennsylvania, which are recovering from an underground coalmine fire - Coalmine... | ecosystem: Environmental > Terrestrial > Soil > Unclassified...
CTGCCCCGCGGCCGGCGGACATGCCCTACATCTGCTTCTATCCCATGTCGAAGCGGCGCGCCCCGGGGCAGAACTGGTACGCGCTCACGCTTGGCGAGCGGAGTCGGTTGATGCAGGCCCACGGGGAGACGGGGCGCCGATACGCGGGGCGCGTCCAGCAGGTGATCACGGGCGCGATCGGACTGGACGCGTGGGAGTGGGGGGTCACCCTCTTCGCCCGGGAGCCGTTGGAGTTCAAACGGCTGGTGACCGACATGCGCTTCGACGAAGTGAGCGCGCAGTACGCGGAGTTCGGCGAGTTCTACGTCGGGCGGATCATGGAGCCGGCCGACTGGGTGCGGCGGCTCCTGGGGCTCGATCAGGGACCCCAGGCGGGAGCGGAGGACGGACGCGCCCCGCGGACCGCCCGGGGGTAAGCCGTCCGGTTGACGACGCCAGGGAGGGACTCGGACGACGCGGGGGCGAGCGCGAGCGCCGGGGACCGCACACCCGGGCGCATCGGCCGCGCGATCCTGACCCTGGGCATCATCGGGGCCCTGATCGTGGCGGGGGTGACGCTGTTCACGCACTGGCTCGCGCCGCGGCTCTTCACCCACTACGAGCACAACCCTGCCCTGGCGGGCGTGCCCAAGCGGACGCAGACGCGATCGGGGGTCGCGGGGGACCCGGTCAACGTCGCGCTCGTCGGCACGGCGGCCGAAGTCGACACGGCCTTCGCGCGGGCCGGGTGGGCGCGCGCGGACTCGTTGAGCCGGACGAGCGATCTCGCGATCGCGCGGAGCGTGCTGCTCCGCCGGCCGGACTCGACCGCGCCGGTGAGCTCTCTCTATCTGTACGGCCGGCGCCAGGACGTCGCGTTCGAGCACGAGGTCGGGCGCAGCGCGAGCCGGCGGCACCATGTCCGACTCTGGCTGGCGCCCGGGATCACGGACCACGGGCGTCCGGTGTGGGTCGGTGATGCGGCGTACGACCTGCGCGCGGGGCTCAGCCACCGCCGACTGGCGCCCACGCACCACATCGAGGCCGACGTGGACCGGGAGCGGGACACGGTGCTCGCCGACCTGGCGGCGGCCGGGCAGCTCACCGAGCGGTACGACGTGACCGGTCTCGGCCCTCGCGTCGATGCCCACAACGCCGAGGGGGACCGGTTCGACACCGACGGCGAGCTCGCCGTCGGGGTCATCTCACCGACCAACGCGCGCCACGGGCCGCCCGCGGTGCTGCCGGACCCGGTGCTCGTGCAGTGGAAAGACCAGGTCTGGCGCCTCGTCCATCGGCTGCTCGCGCGGCGCGCGCGGCGCTGAGGCCCGCGACATCGTACCGCGCTACTTTATATCGCAGAGTACTTGACGGAGCGGTGTACTCTGTGACATCCTGTCGCCTCCAGCGGAGGGATGTTCGTGGGCGCACAACGGGCGTGGGAGACGGCGGGAGGACGGGTCGTGTGGGCGGGTGCGACAGTGCTCGCCGGGGTCGGGACGGCGATCGCGTACGCCGCCGAGCCGGGGGCCAACTGGGGGATCTGGACGACGCTGGCCGCGGCCGGGCTCCTCGCGCTGGCGCGGCGCCGACGCGCGAGCCCCTGGCCGCCCGGCGAGCGGATCGACGGGGTGGCCGGCGCGGCGGCGGCGTTGGCGGTGATCGTCGCCTGGGGCGCGGCGCTCACGGCCGACGAGCTGTTCCAGCTCCTCGTCCTCGTCACGGTGGTGCTGGCGCTGGCGGTCGCGGCACGTGTGCTGGGTGGGCTCCCGGGCCGGTCGGTCGGCGCGGCGACGATGGCGGCGGCGCCCGTCACGGGGCTCGGGTACGCGCTGCTCGAGGCGGGGCGCCGCTCCGCGGAGGGCGCGACACGGCTCCACGGACAACGCACGGCGCCGGTCGTGCGCGGGCTGACACTCGCGCTCCCCATCGCGGGGGTCTTCGCGCTGGTGCTGGCCGGCGCCGACCCGACGCTCACGATCTGGCGGGACGCGACTCTGCACGCGATCGGACGGCTCGACGGCCTGCCACGCCTGGTGTTCTTCCTGAGCCTCGGCGCGCTCACGCTCGGCGCCTATGGGCTCGCCGACCGCGGGTCCGGGGCGGAAGGGGTCGACCGCGGCACGAGGCGCCCGCCGGCCATCCGACTCGGCGCCGTCGAGCAGCAGGTGATCACGTACGCCATCGTCGTGATCGTCGGAGTGTTCCTGGCGGTGCAGGCGTCGTATCTCTTCCGCGACGTCGGGACGCTCCGGCTGAGCGGGATGAGCTACGCCGAGTACGCGCATCGAGGGTTCACGGAGCTGACGATCGCCGCGACCATGACCGTCCTGCTCATCGTCGGGCTCGAGTACGCGCGGGCGCCCGGCCGGGAGACGGAGCGGCGGTCAGCCACGCCGACGCTGGTGCTCATCGGCGAGGTGCTGGTGGTCCTCGCGTCGGCCTTTCATCGTCTGACGCTGTACGAGGCGGCCCACGGCTACACGACGCTGCGGGTCCAGGTTCAGGCGTACATCGTCGGCGTCGGGCTCGCGCTGGTGCTGGTCGCGAGCGAGGTGGCGGGGCTGGGCGGGGCGCTCCGGCGGGACGTGCAGCGCGGGCGCTCACCGTTCGACCCGCGGCGGCTGGCGCGGCGCACGGCGGCGGCGGCGGCGCTCCTCGTCGCCGGGTTTTCCTACGCCAACACCGAGGCGTGGGTGGTCAGCCAAAACATCGCACGGTATCGGGAGACCGGGTCCCTCGACGCGCGGTACCTGACGGACGCGCTGTCACTCGATGCGGCGCCGGCGACGGTCGCCGCCCTCGCCGAGCTGCCACCGCCGTGCGCCGCATGGATGCGGGAACGGCTCGACCGGCGGTACGGACGAGCGGTGCTCCGCCGGGCGGACCGCGTGCCGCGGTGGTTCGAGTGGAACCTGCGGCGCGAGCGCGGCCTCGCGGCGCTGCGCGGCGCGGGCATCGTCACCCGCGCCGGAGACCGGGGGGAAGGTCCCGATCCCTGTGAGGCCCCGCCGACGTCGTCGAACGCCGGACGCCGTTCGTCCGGGCGGTGAGACGGGCGCCCTCAGCGGCTGGCGACGGCGGTAACAGCCCTGGTCGCACGGTCCGGCGAGTCGTGGCGTGCACCCACTAGGCCGGGGTCGGCCCGGCTCGGCCCGGCTCGGCCCGGCTCGGCCCGGACGGGCCGCACCTAGAGCCGGGCGCGCAGGGTCACCGTGACGCGTCGCGGGAAGGAGGGGGTGTAGAAGGGGACGACCGGCGGGGTCGCGGGCGGAGTGCGGGCGCCGTACGGGCCGAGGGTGTTCACCGCCTCCACGCCAAAGGTGTAATACCGCCGGTCGAGGAGATTCTCGACCTCGACCTCGACGCCGTAGCGCCTGTACTCCACGTGGCCGCGAAGGCCGACGACCGCGTACCCCGGGATCGGCGGGCGTTGGTTCGACTCGTCACCCCGGAGATACTGCGACGAGTAGGCGTTCGCGCCGAGCTCGCCGTCGACCAGCACCGGCCCAAGCAGGCGGCCGACGCCGACGCTCACGTGCGCACGATGGAGCGGCGAGGCCGGGAACAGGGCGCCGGGACGCGCGGGCCGCGGCGCGGTGTCGGCGGTCGCGATCTGGATCGTCGTCTGGTAGGTCGCCGCGACGTAACTGTACGATGCGGCGATCCGCAGCCCGGCAGGCAGCCCGACGGCGGCCGACGCTTCGACCCCGGCTCGCCGGGTCGCGGCGGCGTTCACGAAGTACACGCGCGTCAGACTCGGCGCCGCCAGCAGGATGTCGTCGGCGACGTCCGTCCAGAACGCGTCGATGTCCAGACTCGTTCGCGGTGTGGCGTCGACGTCGAGCCCAGCCTCGTAGTCGCGCGACGACACCGGGCGGAGCGTCGGATCGGCGCCGAGCGCGGACGGGAGCGCGCACGGCGCCCCGGGACTGGCGCAGGCCAGCTCGAGCGGCGCGGGGGCGCGGAAGCCGCTCTTGTAGGCGACGTATCCCTTGAGCGCGTCGGAGAACCGGTAGGTGAGGCCCACCTCGGGCGAGAGACGGTCGTAGCGGCTCGTGCCATTGTTGGCCGGGTCGAGATCGTCGCGGAACGGGATCCGGATGTAGTCCCCACGCAGCCCGGCCGTCGCGTCGAGGCGCGAGGTGACGCTCACGATCGCCTGGCCGTAGAGCGCCGCGTTGGCCTGGCGCACATCGGCCAGCGTCCCGACCGCGCCGGGCGCCGCGGCGGCGCTGTCCTCGAGGAGTCGGAAATGCACGTTGTCGCGCTCGATCTCGCCGCCCACGGTGAGGCCGACCGGGACGCCCCCGACCCGCACCGGCCGCGTCCACTCGAGCGTCACCCCTCCCGAGAGATTGCCGATGAACTCGTCCGTGTTCGGCGGAGGTACGTTGACATTGAACTGCCGGTAATTGTTCCGCCGCTCCCACAGGATCCCGCGGAGCAGCCCGCCGCCGGCTGGCTGCGTGCCGCGCAGGGTGGCGTCGAAGGCCTCGGGGTAGAAGAAGTCGCCGGGGGTGTAGTTGATCCGCGGATCGATCCGCAGATAACTCGACGGCAGCGACCCGGCCTCGTGAATCCGGTCGTGCGCATAGAGGAGGTCGAGCGCGACATCGCCGCTGTCGTGCGACGGGCCCCACTGATGGCCGATGGTGGTGAAGATGCTGCGCGTGTTCGAGGGCGTGGCGGTGCGCCATCCACGCTCGTTGAGACCGGCGGCCGCCAGAAACGCATCGACGCCGTGAACCATCCCGCCCGCGGTGACCGTCGCCACCTGCTCACCGAACGACCCGGCGCCCACCTCGACGGTGGCCCGCGGCACCTCGCCGCCCCGCCGGGTCGTCAGGAGAAGCGTACCGCCCAGCGAGTTCCGCCCGAAGAGCACGTTCGAGCCGCGGACGAGCGACGCGTCGCTCACGGCCGCCATCGGGAGCAGGTCGAAGTTCACCTCCTGCGCGTCGGGCTCGTTCACCCGGACTCCATCGAGGAAGACGCTCACCCCCTGCGGAATGCCGACGATCGGTGACACGACGAACCCGCGCACCTGGAGCTCCGGCTGAAGCCAGGCGCCGACCTCATCGAAGCTGCTGATACCGGGCAGACGTTCGAGCGCCCCCGGGATGGCGTCCGGTCCCGGGATGATCCGCGCGAGATCGACGTGCTCGACCTGCGCGGGTGTGCGCTCGTCGACAGCCGAGAGGCGGGTTCCCGTGATGACCACCGGTCGGAGCCTGGCCTCGGTGCGGCGGAGGGAGTCGGCGCGGACGCTGTCCGCGTGCGCGGCCGAATCCTGCGCGCCCCGGGTCGGCTCCTGCGCGCGGAGGGGGGTGGCGACAGCGGCGCCCACCGCTCCACCCAGGTACAGCGCGACCGACAGTCTCGTCAGTCGTCCGCGAGCTGACGCCAGCGCGGACCGGAGTCGTGCGGCACGCGGCGATGCCACCGGCATGAGCTGCCGGCGCTACATCGGGGTGTAGCCATGGACCTTCAGTTGCTTCGCGGTCATCGGAATGACGTCGATGTGTAGCGTGATCGGCGTGAACGGCTTGTTGGTGGAATCCTTCGGCACGGAGACGATGCGCTCGACGACGTCCATCCCTTTGACGACCTGGCCGTACACGGTGTAGTGCCCGTCGAGGCGAGGCAGCCCCTGCTTGTTCGCCACGATGTAGAACTGGCAGCCCGCCGAGAGCTGGCCGGGATTGTCGTCGCGGCCCGCTCCGACGGCTCCGTAGACGTGCTTGAGCCGATCGTTGAACTCGGGCGCCAGCAGGTAGGGCGACCCGCCGAAGCCTTCCGGCGTGTCGGGACACCCGCCCTGGGCCACGTAGTTCTTGATCACGCGGTTGAAGGTGAGCGAGTCCCAGTAGTGGCTCGCCGCGAGCTTGATGAAGCTCGCCTTGTGGCGCGGCGTCCGATCGTCCAGCACGAAGAGGATCTCACCGAGCGGCGTCCGGATGCGGCCCACCTGGTAGGTCTTCGCCGACTGAGCAGGCAGCGTGGCAGTCGAGAGCGGGAGGGCGACGAGCAAGGCGAGCAGGATGCGGCGCATGGCGGAGGGCGCGGGGGGCGCGGGGGGCGCGGGGGGAATGGGGCGACGTCTGTCCGGAATAACGTGCAAGAGCCCAGGCCTCGCAAGCTCGCCGGCGTCTGCGCGGCCATCGGTGACAGTAGTCCGGCGGCGGTGGTCCGGCGGCGGCGACGATCCGGAGCGCGAGGGTCGGAGCAGTGACGGAGGTGTCGGGCCTCCGGGTCCGATTCGGTGGGTACCAATACATATAACGTAGTAACGTAGTACCCCCGTAACGTAGTAACGTAGTACCCCCGTAACGTAGTAACGTAGTACCCCCGTCGGACCGTTGACGGATGAAATCGTCGCGCGCGGGCGGTGCGACCGGTATCAGAAGGGCATGCGCGCGGACACTATCAAGGCGTGATCGTACTGGTGGTAAGTGGTGGCGGCGATCTGGACCCCGCCACCGACGGTCACGCCGAGGCGGTCGCGGATCGGAAAACGCCCGAAGACCACGCCCGGAGTGATGAACAGTTGGGTCCGGCCACGGTTCGTCCCATCGCGCCAGGAGGTCCCATTCGCCTCGACCTGGGGCCAGAGGAAGCGCGCGACGTGGTACTGGGCGGCGATGTTGTACAGGATCGGATGCCCCAGCCCGGCGGTGTTGCCGCTCGGGATGTTCACGCCGACCGTCGTCTGCACATCGACGGCGCCCCACCCCTTGCCGCCGGCGAGCGCCGGCGTGAGGATCGCGTGGCGACTGCCATTGGCCTTCCCACCCGTGGGAACCGTCAGCCCGAGGAATCCGGTGAGAATGTCGTTGCCGTGCGTCTCGTTGCCGGCGAGGAAGCGGTACTTGAGGAGGAGCGGCCAGTCGCCCCAGCCATCGGGCGAGCGTGGCGTACGGTGCACGGTATAGGACGGTACGCCCACGATCAGCTCCACGGGGGCGACCGGGATCAGCTCCAATCCCTTGCCATTCCCGATCACAGTGGTCTCGGTCCCCGCCGGCACGGTGCGCCACACACCGTCGTAACGGAACTCCTGCTCGAGCCGCGGTGTCGTCGTCACGAGCGGCGTGATCCAGCGCGGCTGGTCGGCCTGCGCCGCCGATGCCCGACGCGCCCACTGAGCGCCGACGCCACCGCCGGCGACACCGACGCCGGAGGTGTCCTGCGCGCGGGCGCGCACGGGCAGGGTTGCGCCGGCCAGTCCGGCGGCGAACAGGAACCAACCAACTGTCGAACGTCGCACGTGTCGCGATATCCCGTCAGTATCGGGTGGACGGCCCGCCGAGGGGTCCGGCGGCGCGCACGGTCGAAGCTAGCGGGCGAGGAAATATGGGGCAAAGTGCCCCAACGTTGCCTCGGCAGGGGTACCGGGGGCGGGTGCCGCCGCCGGGTCCGTGGGATCAGCGGCGGCGGGCCCCGCTCCCGCTTCCGGCGCGAGCACGCCGGCGCCGTGAGCACGGTCCTGGATCACTGGTCGCCGTAGTAGCGCTTCCCTTGCGCGGTCGCCGGAGAGGCCGGCGGGAGGGACCACGCCGGGAGGCTGTCGGGGTCGATCTGCTTCCAGATGAGATCCTCCCACTGCTTCATGATCGCGTCCCCGCCGGGCTGGTGGGTGACGACCCGGATCAGCAGCGGCAGCGGGTTCAACGCATGCCCGATGACGTCGGTCGCGATGGTGTAGCCATCGATGTAGGTCGGAGTGCCGAAGCGCACGCCCAGCGGACCATCCTCCGCCACACCGCGGGTGCCCGCCGCCATGCGCCCCTCCTCGGCGGTTCGGAACGAGAGCCGGAAATCGTACGGGCCGGGGAGGTAGTACGGCCGGAACTTCCCAGCCAGAAACTTCTGCATGGCGGTCCGCGCCGCTGTCTCGATCCGCTGATCGGCCTCGGGCCGGGGGACGGCATCGGCCGCGCTCACCCCCTTCGCCTCCTTCACGACCGCGTACTCCAACTCGGGGAAGTCGGCGGTCAACTGGTCCTTCAGCACGTTGTCTCCCGACACCATGATGACCGGAATCCCCCACCGGGCCGCCGAGAGGGCGACGATGTGGGTCTCGGTGAGATCGACGCCGTTGACGTTCCATGCCACGTCGAACGTGAAGGTGTGCGCCATGAACCCGCGCGTCCGGGCGCGGGCGTGCATCCCGATGCACACGATGGCGTCGATCGAGCCGTCGATCCCGGTGGAGTATGGATCGTAGCGACGCGTGCGGAACTCGAAGCTCGCGTTCCGGTCCATTTTGTCGACGAGGATGTCGGGCTCGTTGCTGTTGCCGGACCCGTGTCCATCCTCGACCCAGATCGGCCCCGCGCCGCCCGCCTTGAGTCCGCGGATCGCCGCATTGACGTCGGCGGTCAGCGCCTCACGGCCCATCGGGTACTCGGGGGCTCCGTAGCGCTCGTACGGCGGACGGATGACGCCCGAGATGCCCTCCATGTCGTAGATGACGAGAACCTTGGGGTGCTGCGCCTCGACGTGGGCGAACGGCGCGAGCGGCGCGAGCGGGGCCGCCAGCGCGGCCAGCGCGAGGATCTCGATCGGGCGTCGTGCCTTGCTCACCAGGCTCTCCTCGCGTCCCGCGGACGCCAAAGGAATAGGGGGTATTGGATGGTGATCACGCCGGTCGCTTCGCGATCGGCGTGATCACCGGGAACGGCAATGGTAATGGGGCAGGAGCGTGATCACCGGCGGCAATGGCAATCGGGCAGGAGCGTGATCAACAGCAACACTCGGGCGGTCGCGCTCACTGGGTCGTCGGCCCGGTCTCGACGGGGAAGTCGAGGTAGGATGCGTACGGGCCGCTCCGATAGATCCGCTGGCGAGCGCTCCGGAAGTCGGCGTCGGTCGCGGCGAAGATGCTGGGCACGAACGTCTGCGGGTTCCGGTCGATGATGGGGAACCAGGTGCTCTGGACCTGCACCATGATCCGGTGCCCCGTCCGGAAGCGATAGTCCTGCGTGTGCAGGTCGATCCGGTACTCCTCGACCTGGTTGGGCGTGATCGGGTGGGGCGTCGTGAAACTCTGCCGAAAGCGGCCCCGAAAGACGTCGTTCGCGACCATGAGCTCGTATCCGCCGAACGACGCCGGCTGGCCGGTCGGCATCGTGTCGGGGTAGACGTCGATCAGCTTGACGACCCAGTCGGCATCGGATCCGGTCGTGGCGGCGAACAGGTGGGCGGTGATCGCGCCGGCGAGCGTCACATCGTGGTCGAGTGGTGCCGTCTCGTAGGTCAGGACGTCGGGCCGGCCGTCGACGAAGCGCTGGTCCTGCACCAGCCAGGTGGGCCAGCCGGAGCCGCCGGGATAGTACGTGGGCGGGATCGGGCGCCGGCGGTACGGCACCGGGTGCCGAGGATCCGAGACGTAGCTGTCGAACCCACTGTCGTGTGCCGCCGTCGCCGCCGCGGGTCGCTCGAACGCCGCGCCCCCGCCCGGCTGAAAGTAGAGGCGCTCCTGCGTGACGCCCGCTCTGGGCGGCCAGCTATCGAAGTGCCGCCACGTGTTGCTCCCGGCCTCGAAGGTGACCGCCTCCGGGAAATGTCCCGGGCCGCGGTCCTTGAGGTAGTAGGCGAAGAAGGGGACCATGATGTCCTTCCGGAACTCGGCGGCGGTGGGCACGCCAAAGTCGATGTCCCCGAGCTTCGCTCCCTCGCGCTCGAACCCCCACCCGCCGTGGTACCATGGTCCGACGACGAGAAAGTTCTTGTGCGCGGTGTCGTACTTCTCGAGCGCCTCGTAGATGGTGATCGGGCCGTAGAAGTCCTCCTGGTCCCACCAGCCGGCGACGTTCAGCGTCGGAACGTTCACGTGATCGAGGTACGGGAGCGCCGTCTGCCGCTGCCAGAACGCGTCGTAGTTCGGGTGCGCGACGAAGTCGTTCCAGGTCGGGATCGTGCCGTGGAGATACGTCCGATTGACGTTGCTGAGGGCACCCAGACGGAGGTACCAGTCGTAGGTGTCGTAGCGGTCGAACTCGAATGGCTTCTGTTGCTTGTTGGTCTCCATGCGCACCGCGTACTCGAAGCCGTAGCTGAGCCGGAACGCGCCGTTGTGATGGAAATCGTCGCCGAGGAACATGTCGATGGGGGATGCCTGCGGCGAGACGGCCTTGAGCGCGGGATGCGGGTCCAGCATCGCCATCACCGTCGTCCAGCCGTCGTAGGAGATGCCGAGCATCCCGACGCGCCCGTTGTTGTTGGGCACATGCTTGACCAGCCAGTCGATCGTATCGTAGGCGTCGGTGCTCTCGTCGATCGCGCCGGGGTCCTTGCGGTCGCGCGGCGCGCGCATCATGACGAACTGGCCTTCCGACTTGTAGCGGCCGCGGATGTCCTCGAAGACGAAGATGTATCTGTCATCGGCCAGCTCCCGAAGGTAGTTCGCGAACCATCGGGTGCCGCCGTCGGCACTGTATGGCGTGCGCAGGAACATGATCGGCAGGGGCGCCTGGGCGTCGCTCGGCGCATAGATCACGATGTGGAGGCGGACGCCGTCCCGCATCGCGATCATCGAGTCCTGCCTGACGTACCCGGCCGGCGGGCCCGGCGGCTGCTGGGCACGGACCGCCGCGGGCGCGGCGAGGCTGGCCACGAGCGCCAGCCTCGCCACGCCGCGCGCCGCCGCGGTCACGGGCACTGCGGGACGTACGCGCCGCCCCGCGCGGTGTACTCGTTGACGGGGATCGGTGACACCGTCGTGTGATAATCGGTCACGACGCTCGGACCACCCAACCCGGCCACGACCACCGCGTCCGGCCCCGACCGTGCCTGCCAGGTCGTGTCGGCGACCGCCTCCAGGTGGTACATCCGCAGGGCGATCATCCGGTCGCCGCTCGCCTCCTCGACCGTCGAGATCCGCTGCTCCTTGAGGAGCGAGTCACGGACGGCGGTGTACGTCTGTGGGATCGTGAGCGGGGTCGTGAACCCGCCGGCCTGCTGGTGCACCAGGTTGATGAGCGCCGTCGCCCCGGCCAGATCACCCAGCCCGAGCCGGATCTGCGCCCGCACGAGCGCGAGCTCCTCGGCCCGGACGATCGGGATCGGGCTCGAGACGGTCGAGTAGGGGAGGTAGTTCCTGGCATCGGAGACGCCGGCGTACTGCGCGACCTGCACCGGGTTGAGATCGGGGACGAACTTGTTCTTCCACCGCAGATCGTTCAGCGTGTCGACATCGTTCTGAAGGTCCCAGAGCGCGTCGAAGTTGAAGTAGGCGGTGAACACGCCGTTCTGCTGGTCGCCCGCCTGGCCGCTGAAGTTGTGGTAGACCCCGAACGCGTCGAGCGGGAAGGGCCCGGCGACCGGAGGCGCGATGACCGCCGGGTTGTACAGCGCCGAGTGGGTGAGGGCGCTGTCGGCGCGGGTGAGGGCATTGACGTCCGGATTGCCGGGCGACGTCGGTGTGGGGTGGGTGCTCACACTGTTGCGCGCGATCGCATACGCCAGCTCGAGCCCCGCCTTGCCGGCCAGCGCGCGATTGAACGCGGCGAACGATCCCTGCGCCGTGCTCGGGCTGGCGGTCTGCCCCACCGCCGCAAAGCCGGGGGGCAGGACGACCGGGAGTGGGATCGGCCCGGCCGCGTTGAGGCTGGTATTCGCGGAGTCGAGCAGGGCGACGATGTAGGCCCAGACGTCCTTGTTGCAGTAGGGCGCGGCCGCCGGATTGTTCACGATCGTGTACAGGGGGATGCCCAGCGTGTCGCGCGTCTCGGCCAGCATCATGAACATGAGTGCCTTGACCGTCTGCACGACCCCCGTGATCGCCGCCGCCTGGGCCGGCGAATAGGCCGGCACCTTCGCCAGGCTGGCGACGATCGTATTGGCCTCCTTGGCCTGCCGATACTCGTTGTCCCAGGCATTGTTGAAGGCGAAGTTGCCGGGGCTCACGGGAGTCAGTCCCCCGGCGATGGTCACCTCGACCGGGGCCGCCGAGATGAACCAGAGCATGTCTCGGCCGTAGGATCCGGCCAGCCGAACGTACTCGGTCACGTCGGTGCGGGCACCGGAGAAGAGACCGGTGACCGCGTTCTGCACGCCGGTCGTGGAGGTCGGGACCGTCGTCGGGGCGTCGAAGAACGGAACCGCGGTATCCGAACATGCCGCCGTGGTGGCGATCGCGGCGACGCTCAGGGCGGCCCTGGCATGCCAGCGGCGCGATAGCCGGCCGGACCGGCCGGGGAGCGCGTGCGCGGTTGCAAGTGTCCGGTTCATCAGAGGCCCAGGTCCAGGGAGAGGAAGTAGCTGCGCGCCGGCGGGTAGGGCGTCGTCTGAATGGCGCGCACGATGTTCTGGTTGCCGACGACACTGGACTCCGGATCGAGGCCGTTGTAGCGCGTGGAGTACCACTGCGCCAGGTTCCGGCCGACGAGCGACAGGCGGGCGCTCGTCACCCGACCGCCGGCCACTCGGTTGAGCCACCGGCCGGGGATCGTGTAGCTCAGCGACAGCGTGCGCAGCTTCACGAACCCGGCGGGCTCGATCCAGTTGTTCTGGTTGGCGTTGAAGCCCTTGGCGAACGCCGCCGCCTGGGCGGAGTCGGCCCAGAGCGTGCCGAAATCGTAGTAGATGTCGTTCTGGTTCTCGAGGTTGCCCCCCCGGTTCCACTGGACGGACCCGGATACGCGGAACGGCCCCCAATTGAGCTCCTCGGTCCCGTTCACCACGAACGACGGCAAGACGTCGCCCTGTTGATGCGGCTGCCCGTTGGGGTCGCTCTGGGCGAAGTTCACGATGTCGGTGATCGAGCGGCCGACCGCGATGTAGTTGACCCCGGACACCGGGAAATTGGGCACGGGGAGCGCGTTGACGACGCTGTAGTTCCGGAAGAAGCTGATCGTGCTCACCCAGGTGAGCCCGTTGCGGAGCTGGACCGGCGTGGCGGCGAGCGAGAGCTCGACCCCCTGGTTCGTGAACTCACCGCCGTTCAGCCACTGCGTCGAGTAGCCGCGCGACGAGCTGACGCCGGCCTGGAGCAGCAGGTTGGTGATGCGCTTCTGGTAGATCGTCGCCGTGAGCTGCGCGCGGGAGTGGAAGAGCGTGGCATCGAACCCCGTCTCGATCTCCGTCTCCGACTCGGGCTTGACGTTCGCGAAGCCGACGCTGGAGGAGTCCATGAGACCGGGGCGCCCGCCGTCGACGGTCGTGGTCAGCGGCGTATAGCGCACGCCGTAGAGGGGCTGGGTCCCCGAGGACCCGACCGCGGCTCGCACCTTGAGCTCGTCGAGGAAGCCCACGAACTGCGGGATGCGGTAGGCGGCCGCGTAGCGCGGATAGGCGTAAAACTTCTTGATGTCGCCGTCGTTGGTCGTGCGCTCGGCGGTGACCCCGGCGGTGAACGACAGGCGTTCCTTGAGCGTCAGGATCTGCTCCTGGAAGTACAGGGACTGGTCGCGCTGCGCCGAGCGGGTGTAGAAGTTCGTCTGCACCGTGCCGGTCGATGGGTTGTTGAGACCGGCCAGCAGATTCTGGGACACCGTCTCCGGGTTGACGAAGTCCCGGCGCTCGCGCACGAAGCCGGCCGACGTCGTGGCGTCGAGCCAACCGAGCCCGGTGTAGTGGTGGATCAGGTTGATCGAGTAGTTGATGTACTGGTTGTCGGTCGTCTGCGTCGTCGAGACACCCGGAAGCGCCTGCGCCAGCTCGAACTGGATGTTCGAGGGCGCAAAGAGGTCATCGCGGACGTGGGCGATGTCCGCGCCACCGACGAGATTGAGCTGGAGCGACTGGTGCTCGGTCTTGAAGGCCGTCCAGTTGATGTTGCCGCCCCCGACGAACCGCTGAGTGGTCTCCGGGGTCGCGATCTCCAGGGCGTCGGCAAAGGGATTCGCGTTGCCGAAGTAGTTCTTCGCCCACGAGCCATCGGGGTTCCGATGGTTCAGGTTCATGAATTGCGGCGTGTAGGAGAACACGTCGTACGGGCTGATGCCGTTGTTGTCGTTGCCCGTGATCCCCCGGCGCGCGAGCGAGTGCGCGTAGAAGAGGTTCGCGGTCGCCGACAGCGCGCTCGAGAACTGCTGGGTCGTGTTGGAGCGCACCGACTGCTTGTTGTAGCCGGTATTGAGCAGCGTGCCATTGTCGTACTTCGAGAGCCCCGACAGGTAGTACTGCGTCTGGCCCTGTGTGCCGCTGACGCTCACGTCCGTCTCGTACGAGGCCTCCCGGTTGCCGAAGAGCTGGGACTGGTAGTCCTGCGGGCCGGCGTAGATCCCCTGGATGAAGGCGTTGTCGGCGGCCAGCGCCGGCCCGGTGTCGGCCCCGCCCTTGACGTCGTTCGCGTACCAGAGCTGGGCGCTCTGCAACGTCGGAAAGGTCCGGATCGGGAGCGTCTTCGAGTCGCTGAAGTGGCCGACCTTCTGCGAGATGTTCCAGGCGGCTCGGCCGGCTTTCCCCCGCTTCGACGTGATGATCACGACCCCGGCGGAGGCCTTCGACCCATAGATGGCCGACGCGGACGCGCCCTTCAGCACCTCGATCGACTCGATGTCGTCCGGGTTGAAGTCCGCGATCCGGTTCACCCCGAGGTCGGAGACGTCCGGCTGGACGCCGCCGGCGGTCGAGAAGGTGAGGGCGTTGTTCCCCGGCAGCTGCACGTCGTTGTCCACGATCACGCCGTCGATCACGTAGAGCGGCGATGCATTGGCGTTGATCGAGGTGACGCCACGGATCTGGATCTGCATCCCGCCGCCCGGCGAGCCGCCGTTGTTCTGCTCGATGAGCGCGCCCGGGATCTCTCCCTGGATCGCGTTCTCGATCGTCGGCGCGGGGACTTCGTTCACCTGCTGCGAGGTCACGACCGCGACGGCGTTCCCGGAGCTCCGCGAGGACACGGTCGTCGCCACGCCGGTGACGACCTGCGCTTCCAGCCGGAGCACGTCCTTCTGAAGGGCGATCGTGTAGGTCGTCTGGCCGGCGACCAGCGGGACGGTCTGCGCGAGATACCCGATCCGCCGCACGGTGAGGGTCCTGGCGTCGGCCGGCGGCCGCAGCGAGAAGGTCCCGCTGTCGGTGGTGTTCTGCCCGACGGTGGTCCCGGTCACGAGCACGGCGGCGGCCGCGATCGGTGCGCGCTCCTGGGCGTCCACGACCCGGCCCGAGATGCGGCCCTCCTGCTGAGTCGGTGCCTGGGCAGCACCCGGTCGGGCTCCGATCGGAGCGGCCACCAGCGGCAACACGACCAGCCAGCGGAGGCCACGTCCGCGCCGGATCCGGGCTCCCTGGCGCGGACTCACTGGCATCAAATGTGAGTGCACCTGATCGTCCTCCCCGCAACGTGAGACATTGGTGAAGTGCTCCTGTGGTTCAGCAGTGGCTCGGGCCGGCCGGTCCACGGCCCCGAGACAGGCCCACGCGATGGAACGGCCGGCGGTATACGCTAGCGGTATACCAGGTGAGCGCAAGCGCCCACCCGGGATGCCCGGCGGCGGCGTCCCGCGTGGCGCTGCTCTGTCCCGGAATCCGGGACGCGCCCGCGACCCCTAGCGCAGGCGCGTGGGGTCGAACCAGGCGTCGGGGAGCGGCACGTTGGCCTTCACATTCGAGTAGATCTCGTGCAGCCGGACGACGCCCTTGTCCGCGACGCCGACCTCGACCGCGATCCACCCGCCGGCGAGCGGCCGGTACCGATCGAACCACGCGTCGCTCGCCCCACCGAGCCCGGGGCTCGGCGGCTCGAGCAACCGCACGAAGACATCGCGCCCGCGGTCGATCCAGAACTGCTTGGAGGTGCTGTCCCCGGCGGCGGCCCCGACGATCTCCACCGGGCGCCCGTGCCAGACTCCCTCGTGGACGCGCGACAGGTCGAACCCTTCGGCCGTGAGCTGGGCGATGGTGCGCTCCACCGGCTGACGGTAGACGTCGAACCCGAGCACGAGCAGCAGATTCAGGCTCTTCGCCCGGTGAACGACACCGGCCGAGTCCTTCACGTACACGCTGTCGCCGGCGTACACGATGGTCCGCCGGGGGTGCACGGTGTCCGATGCCGGCACGCCGACGTCGATTCGCAGGCGCCCGGGCAGCTTGGCTTCCTCCCACCAGGTCGCGGTGGTGAGGGTCCCGTCCGGCGCACGCTGCTCGGCGCGCTCGGTGAAGGACAGGGTCGAGTACCAGCTCGACGCGTACCGGTCGTGCATCCGGCGGATGACGGCCGCTCCCGGTGTGTCCGGTCCCGTCGTCCCGCCCGACGCTGCCGAGGAGACCGACGGCCCGGTCGGGCCCGGCGGAACGCGATCGAAGGTGATGTCGAAGAAGCGGAGGGCGCGGACGCCGCCGGTGCCGTCGGGGAGGAAGGTCACGGCCGCCGAGTCGAGATACTTGCGCGTGGCCTCGTGGGCACGGAAGATGTCGGAGCGCTCGTGCGCGAGCGCGGCCTCACTCGACAGGTACGCCAGGTGCAGGGCGCCCGAGGCGAGGGTGATCCGCACGTCGCCGAAGGTCGAGTCGACGTACGTGCCGGCGTACCGCTCGAGCGGGAGCGACGCCGGCGCCGAATCGCGCCCCGCGCGCGCCGCGCGCCCCGGGCGCTCGCCAGCCGCGCGCGACGCGCGGCGGCCGGGCGCGGCCGAGGCGGTCCGGGCCGTCAGGAGCCCCCGAAGCTCGGCGCTCCAGTCCCGCGTGCCGGTGCCCAGCCACGTATCGATCGCGCGGTACATGAGCGCGTGCCGGAGCTCGGCGTGGTCGACGTTCTCGAGCACGTAGAACCCGAGATGCCGCTCCGGAACGAGCGCGATGAGCGCGCAGAGCCCGTCGATGCTCCCGGTGTGCATCGCGAGCTCGTAGCCGGCGTAGTCCTGGAGAAAGAAGCCGAGCCCGTAGGTGAAGAAGTGCGGTCGGGAGAGCTCGAGCGCCGGGTACAGCTCCCGCGGCGCACGGATCTCGGGCGTGAAGATCTCGCGAAAGACCGAGTCGCTCACGAGCCGCCGACCGCCGACGCGTCCGCTGTCGAGGAGGAACTGGACCCACCGGGTCATGTCGGCGATGCTCGAGTACACGGAGCCCGCGGCCTTGACCTGGTCGGTGCTCTGCACCGGGATCACGCGCACCGAATCGTGCACCAGATCGTGGGGCGAGACGACGTTGGGCTGTCCGATCGCGCGGGCGACGGTCGGAATCGTCTCGCGCATGCCGAGCGGGATCCAGATCCGCTCGGTCAGGAATTGCTCCCACGGCATCCCGGACACGGCCGCCACCACATCGCCCGCGACCTGGTACATGATGTTGTTGTAGATGAACTGCGAGCGAAACGGCACATCGGGCTTGAGGTAGCGCATGCGGCGCACGATCTCCGCCTCCGAGAGATCGGGCATGATCCAGAGGAGGTCACCCTCGCCACCCAGTCCCGTGCGGTGGGTGAGGAGGTCGCGGATCCTGACATCGCGGGTGACATACGGGTCGGAGAGCCGGAACGACGGCAGATGATCGATGACCCGGTCGTCCCAGTGCAGCTTCCCCTCGTCGACGAGCATACCGAGCGCCATCACGGTCATGGCCTTGGTCGTCGAGCCAATGGCGAACCGCGTGTGGATGTCGACGGGCGCGCCGGTCGTGATGTTCTGCACGCCGTACGCCTTCTGGAAGACGACCGAGTCGTCCTTGACCACGGCGACGGCGAGCCCCGGCACGTGCCAGTCGTGCATCCCCCGTTGGACATAGGCGTCGAAGGCCGTGGCCGGTGCCGGCGCGGCGGCGGGCGCGGTGGCCGCCGGCCCGGCCGTCGCCTGCGCGCCGAGGGACGGGGGCAGGGGCAGGGCCGTCGCGCCGATCCCGGCCGCCACCGCCCACACGATCGATCGCATCGACATCGTCCTAGCCCTGGCGAAGACGCTGCACGAGCCAGTCGACGACGATGCCGACGACCGCCGGCTCCATCCTGACCGGCTTCGGCAGCCGTGTGTAGTTGCCGGGATACCCGTCGGCATCGCGCACGAAGAGGTGGTTCACGCCCGGCACGACGTGGGCCGTGACGTCCCGGTTCCCCGCCGCCCGGAAGTTGGCCGCCATCGCCTCGACCTGCTTGGGATCCGCCTGCTGGTCGTTGGCCCCGGTCAGGATCAGCACCGCCGGCGTGGCGACGCGCCGCTGGTCGGCGCCGAAGTCGTGCGTCAGGAGGAAGGTCATCCACGGATCCCCCGCCTGGAGCGAGTCGACCGTCTTCGGCACGGTCGCGAGCGCCGAATCCTTCTGGTGCGGCGTGAGCTTGGCGTTGTGCTGGATCTCGTTCGAGATCTGATAGGTCAGCGTCTCGCGCAGCGACCGGGCGACGCCGGCCAGGAGCACGATCGCCCGGAGCGCCGGCTCCTGCTCCGCCACCATCGGGGCGGTGATCGCCCCCTCGCTGTGGCCGATCAGCCCCAGCCGGGTGGCGTCGATCTCCGGGCGGGTCCGCAGGTAGGCGAGCCCGGCGCGGATGTCGGCCGCGAAGCCTTCGTCCGTGGTTCCCTTGAACGTGCCCTTGGACTGGCCGACGCCCCGGTCATCCATGCGCAGCACGGCGATCCCGCGGCGGCCCAGAGAGTCGGCGAGCTGCCGGAACGGCCGATAGCCCTCGAGGCCGAGGTACTCATCGCGGTCCTGCGGTCCGGTCCCGGTGATCGTGACGATCGCCGGGACGGGGTGGGCGCGCCCGGCGCCGGCCGGCAGGGTGAGCGTCCCGGCGAGGGTGTGACCCATGGGCGTGGGAACGGTCACGTTCTCCGCCGTGTAGGGCGCGCCGGGCGGCGCGGAGTAGTCGTGCAGCGTGGCCGCGGGGGTCCGCGCGCGCGCCCCCTGGGCGCCGGCGAGGGGAGCAACCACCGCCAGGCTGGCGATGACCAGCACGGACATCCACTCGCGCATGACCCCTTCCCCTCGGTCGAAGATGTGGGCGACCAGAGCGGTGTACCACTCCAGTATCCCGCCGATGATGCGTCTCTATTTACGGGTCGGAGGCTGGCGCTGTCAACGGCTACCCACCCGCGACGCGCGCCCGATCGGGCGACCCCTTGCCCGGGCGGAGCCGGCGCGTGCACCCTTCCGCGTCGCCCCGCGGCCGTGCGCCGCGTGATCGATCGACCCCAGTCTTCGGAGACGATGCGTTTCCTGCGTTCGCGGCTATCGGTTCGGGTGATGTCACGGCTCGCACTCGCGGCCGCCAGTGTCTGCGCGGTTCCACTCGCGAGCGTCGCGGCCCAGGATTCGGTCGCATCACGCATTGGCCAGTACATGCAGGCGCTGACGACGTTCGGTCGCTTCAGCGGCTCGGTCCTGGTGGCCCGTGACGGGCATGCCATCGTCCAGGCGGGGTACGGGCAGGCGGACGTCGAGTGGGACATCCCGAGTGGACCGGAGACGGAGTTCCGGATCGGCTCGATGACCAAGCAGTTCACGGCCATGGCGATCCTGATCCTTCAGGACCGGGGCAAGCTCCGGCTGTCGGACCCGATCTGCCGCTACGTCCCGCGCTGCCCGCCCGCCTGGGGTCCGGTCACGATCCAGGAACTGTTGCTCCACACGGCGGGGATCCCGGACTACACGGACGTCCCGGGCTTCGAGCGGACCCAGAGCGTGCCGGCGACCCCGGAGCAACTGGTCGCCCGCTTTCGCGACCGCCCGTTGCGCTTTCGGCCAGGATCGCGCTTCGAGTACAGCAACGCGGGCTACGTGCTCCTCGGCATCATCATCGAGCGGGCGTCCGGGCTGTCGTACGAGCGCTTCCTGCACGACGCGATCCTCGCACCGCTCGGGCTCACGCACACCGGGGTCGACCACCAGGCGCTGATCCTGCCGCGTCGCGCGCGGGGCTACGCCAGGGAGGGGGCGACCCTCCGCAATGCGCCACCCATCGACCCGTCGGTGGCGTACTCCGCCGGTGCCCTCTACTCGACGGTCGGTGACCTCCTGGTGTGGGATGAGGCGTTGTACGCCGGACATCTCGTCTCGCGCGCGGCGCTCGAGGAGATGTTCACCGCCCATCACGGCCCGATCGGGTACGGGTGGGCGATCGACAGTCTCTTCGGCCGGCGGATGGCGCACCACAACGGGGAAATCAGCGGGTTCGTGAGCAACATCGCCCGCTTCCCGGACCAGCATGTGCTGGTGGTGGTGCTGAGCAACCGCGAGGGGACGGCGGTCGACAACATCACCCGGGACCTGGCGGCGATCGTCTTCGGCGAGCGGTACGAGATGCCGCACGAGCGCCGGATCGTGACCCTGACCCCCGCCACGCTCGACCGATATGTCGGCACCTACCGGATCACGTCCGATATCCGGCTCTCGCTGCGACGGGACGGCGATCGGCTCAGGGGCCGCCTCTCCGGCGGGGACACCACGAGTTTCATCCTGGCGCCGGAGTCGGAGACGCACTTCACGAGCGACACTCCGCCCGTCGATCTGGTCTTCGCGCTCGATCCCGACGGCCGGGTCCACAATGTCACGGTCAACGGCTCGTTCACCGGCGTCCCCGAGCACTGAGCGTTCCGGCCGCGGCCGAGATGTCCGGCACGACGAGCGGCGGCATCCGCTCCTCCTCTCCCTCTGCCTGCGCGCCCGCACCGTGACAACGGCGCCGGCGTGACGACTGCCTGTCCCGTCAGCGATCCACCATCGTCATCTGCCGCTCGTTGTAGCGCGGCCCGGCGACGGTCCCGGGGGCGAGGGCGGCGTCGAGGGCGGCCATCTCGGCGGCACCGAGCGATACGGCGGCCGCGGCCACGTTCTCCTCGAGGTAGCGGCGGCGCTTGGTGCCGGGGATGGGGACGATGTCCGTCCCTTTGTGTAGGAGCCAGGCGAGCGCGATCTGGGCGGGCGTCGCCTGCATCCGCGCCGCCAGCTCGCCGACCGCGGTCGCCGCCCGCATGTTGGCGTCGAAGTTCCCACCCTGGTACCGCGGGTCGCCGCGGCGGAAATCGCCCTCCGGGTACTCCTCGGCCCGTTTCACGGCGCCCGTGAGGAACCCGCGACCCAGCGGGGCAAAGGGAACGAGCCCGATCCCGAGCTCTCGCAGCAGTGGGATGATCCGCGGCTCGAGGTTGCGCTCCCAGAGCGAGTACTCGCTCTGAAGGACAGCGATCGGGTGCACGGCGTGGGCGCGGCGGATCGTCCGCTCGCCGGCCTCGGAGAGCCCGAGGAACCGCACCTTCCCCGCGCGCACGAGGTCCGCCATCGTGCCGACGACTTCCTCGATCGGCACGGCGGGGTCCACACGATGCTGGTACAGGAGATCGATGTGGTCGGTGGCCAGACGACGGAGCGAGCCGTCGACCGCCTCGCGGATGTGCTCGGGCCGGCTGTCCACTCCGGCGATGGCGCCCCTGGCGTCGAACGTGAAGCCGAACTTGGTGGCGATGATCACGCGGTCACGCCGGGCGCTGTCGCCCGCGAGTGCCCGCGCGAGCAGTTCCTCGTTGGCGTAGGGCCCGTAGGCCTCGGCCGTGTCGAAGAAGGTCACCCCGAGCTCGAGGGCGCGATGAATCGTCGCGATCGACTCGCGCTCGTCGCGCTCCGCCGGGGTGCCGTACGCGTGGCTCATGCTCATGCAGCCAAGGCCGATCGCGGAGACGGTGAGGCCCCGGGTGCCGAGTGTGCGGGTAGGGAGCATCTGCGGGAACGCTGGTGAGGGCGTGGAGCAGGGAGGCACGGGACGCACCCGGGGGAGCGCGTCCGGCGCGCTACTTCAGATACGTCAGCGGGTCCACGTCGGTCAACGTCGGATTCAGCCGAGCCAGCTCCCGAAGCAGATACTCGTGGCCCTGTCCGATGATGACGACGGCGCGGTCGCCGGGGCGGAGGACGCTCAGGATGTTGCTGAATATGTAACAGTTCCGCGCGTACCACTGGGAGACATACGCGGCGCCGGCGTCGTCGACATCGCGCCCCATCCCGTCCAGGACGCTGTACACCGACGCGTTCGCGCGAATCGCGGCGTCCGTATTGAGGTACCGGAGGAGGTCGAGATAGGTGCCATGCCGCTCGAGCGTGTCCTCGCGGGCCAGGAGCACCGCAAAGGCCGGCGTGCTCACACCGGCCATCTGCGCGTCGAGGAAGGCCACCATGCGCTTGCCGCTGTCGGTGGTCTCGTTGATCAGGCTGGGACCGAATGTGTTGATGGGGTAGATCGTGCTGTCACCCGCCCGTGCGGCGAGGCGGAACCCGAACTGATAGACCTCGTCAGGCCCCAGCTGGTAGCGCCCCGCCAGGAAGTCGCGGTACTGGTGGACGTACGACGAATCGCCCATCGGCGCTTCCACCAGGACTTTTGTCGGCCGGAATCGGGCGAGGTGATCGATGACCGCCGCGATCTGCTCCTGCCGTTTCGGCGAGAGCGGGCTGTCCGGGAACACGTTGTTGTGGACGTCGCGTCTCCTGACCAGGTGCGCGATACCGACGATCATGAGCTGCACGCCGCCGGCGGCGGCTCCGACGCCCGGAGCGGCGGCCGCGGGACGCACGTTCCGTGACGCCGCGGCCGCGACCAGGACCGTCAGCAGTCCGGCCGCAGTGGCAACGGTCCCGCGCCGGACCCTACTCGCGGCCCAGGCGTTCACGGAGCGCGTCGATACGCTTCGATGCCTCGGCCTTGGTGAGCCCGTCGTCGAATGGCTCTTTGGCCTCGTCGGAGAGCGTCCTGAGGTACGAGCGCTGGGCGCCCGTCATCGGCTCGTCCCCGCTCTTCCACTCGTCCGGATTCTTCACCGTGTTGTCGCCGAACCCGCCCTCGGCGCCGCTCGCCTGGCCGCCGTCCGCATCACGCCGGTCGCGCTCCCCATCGCCATCTGCCGCCATACTCGTCTCCGCCTTCGGTTCGGTACATCATCGGTGCAAGGGGGAGGCCATGGCAAGGGGGGCGCCGCGGGCGCAGCGGATACGACCTTGACGCCCACTCGGGGTCGGGTCCAAGTTGGCCGCGACAACCTCTCACCGTCCGGAGGACTGCGCGTGTGTCGCCACTGGGAAAGGCCCCGGACTCGGCTGCTCCGGATCGCCGCCGCCGGATGCGTGGTCGCCGGGCTCAGCGCTGCTCCTGCGCGGACATGGGCGCAGGTCTCGGCGGTCGACTCCGCGCAGGCCTACATCGACAGCCACGCCGACGTCGAAGACATGGTGATGGTGCCCATGCGGGACGGCGTGCGCCTGTACCACCTCATCCTGTTCCCGAAGGGCAAGCCGCGCCAGGCGCTGCCGACCGTGATGATCCGCATCCCGTACCTGATCGATGCGCATCATTTCGGAAGCCTCTTCGCACCATTCGTCGCGAGCTTCCTGGCGCACGACTATGCCGTCGTCTGGGAGTACGAGCGAGGCCGCTTCTTCTCCGAGGGCACTTACACGTTCCTCGTCCGCACCGGTGAGGATGGCTTCGACACGATCAAGTGGATCACGAGCCAGCCCTGGTCGAACGGCAAGGTCGGTGCGATCGGATGCTCGTCGAGTGCCGAGGAGCAGCACAAGCTCAACGCCTTTCACATCCCAGGGCTCGCGGCCGTCGTGCCGATGGGCTCGGGGGCCGGGATCGGACACGTCGGCCCGTACAACGAGATGGGCAACTTCTATCGCGGCGGGGCAGTCCACCTGGCAGGGTGGGTCGGTTGGTACGACAACGTGTCGGCGGGCAACCCCGCGCGACCGATCTTCCCATCGAGCTATTCGCGCGAGGACATGATCCGGATCCACCACCAGTGGAACCTCGACCCGGAGATCGAGGTCAATCCGACCAAGGTCGACTCGGCACTGTCGACGCTGCCGATCAATCGGATCATGGACGTGCTCGGCGCGCCCCCCAGTGACTTCGACCGGTTCGTCAATCGGCTGCCCAACGATCCCCGGTGGAAGGAGACGGAGTTCGGCAGCGACGACGATCACAACAGCGCGCCCATGCTCATGATCAACTCCTGGTACGACATCTCGATCGGCCCGAACGTGGCCATGTTCGAGCACCAGGTGCGGGCCGCGGCAACCGAGACTGCCCGCAACGATTCACGGATGATCATCGCGCCGACCCTGCACTGCTCCCAGCTCGGCGCCACCGAGCACACGGTGGTCGGAGAACGGGACCTGGGCGACGGGCGGCTCGACTACGTGCGCCTCGTCCAGGACTGGTTCGATCACTTCCTGAAAGGTGCCGACAACGGCGCCACGACGCAGCCGCGGGTGCGTGCGTACCTGATGGGCGCCAACCAGTGGCGCAGTTACGACAGTTGGCCGCCCAGGGACGCGCACGGGGTGACGTACTACCTCGACAGCGACGGGGATGCGAACACACGGCTCGGCGACGGCCGCTTGACCACCGCGCGGCCGGGAAAGGGCGGTGCCGACCACTTCACGTATGACCCGATGACGCCCGTGCCGACGCACGGCGGCGGAACCTGGTGCTGCTACAGCCGCTCGGCGCTCTCGGCCCGAGAACCGGCAGGCGCCTACGACCAATCGGGGATCGAGATGCGGTCGGATGTCCTGGTGTACACCACGCCGCCGCTGACGCAGGCAGTCGAGATCACGGGACCGGTCGCGGTGACCCTCTACCTGTCATCCGACCGGAAGGACACCGATCTTACCGTCAAGCTCCTGGACGTCTATCCCGATGGCAGGGCCTACAACCTGGACGAGAGCATCCAGCGCGTCCGGTGGCGGGACGGCTACGACCAGCCCGTGTTCATGGAGCCCGGCCGTGTCTACCGGGTGGCATTCAGCCCGCTCACGACGAGCAACGCCTTCGCGGCCGGCCATCGGATCCGGATCGAGGTCTCGAGCAGCAACTTTCCGCACTTCGAGCGGAATCTGAACACCGGCGGGAACAACTACGACGAGAAGGACCCGCTCGTGGCGCACAACGTGATCCACCACGGCCCGCGATACCCCTCGGCGATCGTCCTACCGGTCATCTCGGCGCCGGCTGGCGGGGCGGCCGGCGCGACCCGGGCGCACGGCGAGTGAGCGACTGGGCGCGGGACACCACGAACTCCCATCGTGTCGGCCGCCTTGCCCGCGGATCGGGACTGTACCGCGCGTGCCCTTCACCTGCTCCATGATGCGGACGTGAGCGAGCTGTCCGCGTCTGCGCCCGAGGCGCCGCGAGCGATGGCCACCTCCCGGTGACGTGACTCCCCTCCCTGACGATCCGGCGCTCACGCGGCGCTCATTCCTGACGAGTGGCGCCGCCTCGGTCGGTGCCCTGGTCGTCGGCGCGACCGAGCCGCCGCGTCGGCTGGGGGCCCCTCGCCGGCCGTACGGCGAGCGCTCTCCGCACGAGACCGCGACGCGATACCTACGGCCGACGGCGACTCCTGATACCGCGTCGAGCCGCACCCCATTGCAGGCTCTCTACGGCATCATCACACCGTCGGCATTGCACTTCGAGCGACATCAGTCGGGCGTTCCGGACATCGACCCGGCGCACCACGAGTTGCTGCTCGACGGCCTCGTCGACCGGCCGCTGGTGTTCACGATGGAGGACCTCCGCCGCTTTCCGAGCAAGTCGCAGATCCGGTTCATCGAGTGTGCAGGTAACACGTCGGAGGATCAGGTCGGACGGCCGGGCATTGATCCGCAGCGCAGTCACGGCCTCATGAGCTGTAGCGAGTGGACTGGCGTGCCGCTCCGTACGCTGCTCGGCGAGGCCGGCGTGTCACCGCGGGCGAGATGGGTGCTGGCCGAGGGAGCCGATGCCTCGCGTCACGCGCGCAGCCTCCCGCTCGAGAAGGCGCTGGACGACGTGCTGGTTGCGTACGGGCAGAATGGGGAGGCTCTCCGACCCGAGCAGGGCTACCCGTTGCGCCTGATCGTGCCGGGTTGGGAAGGCAACACCAACATCAAGTGGCTCGGCCACGTCCGCGTCGTCGACCAACCGTACATGACGCGGGATGAAACGGCGTCCTACACCGACCTCATGCCCGATGGGAAGGCGCGCTGGTTCACATTCCTCATGGACCCCAAGTCGGTCATCACTCGACCCGCGGGCGGGCAGACGCTCCAGGGGCCGGGATGTTACGAGATCACGGGCCTGGCGTGGTCCGGACGCGGCACGATCAGGCGCGTCGAGGTGTCGACCGACGGAGGGGAGAGCTGGGAGGACGCGCGACTGACGGGCGCGGTGCTGCCGAAGGCCGCGACCCGCTTCTCGCTCGCCTGGCGATGGGATGGTGCGACGGCGACGCTCCAATCTCGGTGTACCGACGACACCGGGGCGACGCAGCCGACGCGCGAGGAGGTCGTGGCGGTCCGGGGGCTCAATGGCACGGACCACTACAACGGCATCAAGGCCTGGTACGTGCACCGCGACGGGTCCGTACGGCATGAGTAGGGCAGCCGTTATCGCCGCCCTCGCGGTACCGCTGCTGTCGGCGTTCGCCGTCGCACAGGCGCCGCCGTCGGGGATCGGGAGAGCCGCGACGCCGGCCGACATCCGAGCGTGGGGCGCCTCGGTCGCGCCCGATGGAACGGGCCTGCCAGCGGGCCGCGGCACCGCGGCGCAGGGGCAGAGACTCTACGGAGCCGACTGCGCAGGCTGCCACGGCGACCGTGGCCAGGGCATCGGAGAATATCCACCATTGGCCGGTGGGCAGGGCACGCTCGCCAGCGCTCAGCCCGTCCAGACGGTCGGGAGCTACTGGCCGTACGCGACAACGGTCTGGGACTACATCCACCGGGCGATGCCCTACGAGCGCCCTGGCACGCTGACGGTGGATCAGACGTACGCCGTCACCGCCTACGTGCTACACCTGAACGGCATCCTTCCCGCGGACGCGATACTCGACGACAGGACGCTCCCGCGCGTGCGGATGCCGAACCGGGACGGCTTCGTCGGCGACCCACGGCCTGACATCGTGGCCCACCGGCACCAGCGACGCTGAGCGTAGGGCGTGTGGCGCCGTGCTTCGCTCAGCTCGGGTTCAGGCAACGACCCCGGCAACGAGCCCTGCGTTCGGCGCGGAGCGATGTCGCCGTCGCCGACGAGCCTGGTCGCGCCTGCTCGGTGTCGTCGCGCGTGACGGTGCGGGTACGGGCTCTCACGGGACGAGCACGATCTTCCCGAGCGCCGTCGACCCGATGATCCGCTCGTGCGCCTCGGGCGCTGCGCGGAGGGGTAACTCCGCCCCGACGATCGGACGGAGCGCCCCGCTCCGTAGCCCGGCGCCGAGCGCCGCCCCGATCTCGGTCGCCTCGGGCCGGCTCACCCCCCAGAGGAGGACACCCATGACGCTCGCTTCGCGGGTCATGAGATCGCGGGGGGTGATCGTGGCGTCGCCGCGGCTCCCCACGATCACGACCCGGCCGCGCGTCGCGAGCAGCTTGAGATCCTGACCCAGATTCACGTTCGCCAGCATCTCCAGCACCACGTCGACGCCCTCGCCCTGGGTGGAGTCGAGAATCTGCTGGTGGTAGCCCGGCGTCCGATGGTTCACGACGACGTCGGCGCCTTCCCGCCTCACGAGGTCGAGGCCCTCCTCGCTCCCGGCGGTCGCGATGACGCGGAGGCCCACGGCCCGCGCGAACTGGAGGGCGGCGGTCCCGACACCGCCGCTCGCCCCGTGCACGAGGACGCGCTCCCCTGGCCGGGCACGCGCCAACTGGAAGAGCGAGCGGTACGCCGTGGCGTACGGGACGTAGATCCCCGCCCCCTGGGCGAACGTGACGTTGTCTGGCAGTCGGTGGACCTGCTCGCGCGTCGCCCGCGCCTTGGCGGCATAGGCGCCCGTGACCGTACCCGACGTGAAGACGCGGTCCCCGACCCCGAGATCGGCGACGCCCGCCCCCACCGCCTCGACGACGCCTGCGGCGTCGGACCCCGGGGTGTAGGGCAGGGCCGGGTTTCTGGCGCCGTAGCTCCCCGCGCGCATGTAGGTGTCGTACGGGTTGACGCCGGCCGCCCGGACGCCGATCACGACTTCTCCGGGCTGGGGACTGGGATCCGGCACATCCTCCAACGTGAGGACCTCCGGCCCGCCGAATCGGTGCACGCGGATGGCTTGCATGGGGATGAGAGTACTTCGCTCCTTGGCTAAGTTCCAGCGGCGGCGCGGGGATCCCCGCCCGGCGCGCGGCGTTGACAGCCGATCGCACATGGACGAATCTCACCGGATGCCGCTCTCCGTCCCGCGCGCTCGCCGCGCGAGCCCGCTCCGGGCCGGCGTCCTCGCGACGTCGGTCGCGCTGGCGTCCGTCGCCCCGCTGGCCCGCGGGGTCGCGCAGCAGGATCTCCGCCCGGGCCCTCGGCCGCCCGATGTGCCGGCCCAGTGGATGCCCCTCATCGGTGACTACGGCCCGCCGTCCGACTCCAATCCGTGGATCGTGCTCGAGCGCGGGGGCGCGCTGTTCGTGACGCAAAAGGGCGGGGAGCCCGAAGCGCTGGCCCGACGTGGACCCGACACGTACTCCGCGGCCGGGACGCCATCACCGGTTGTACTCCACGCACGCGGCGCTGCCGGCGCGACGATGGTGGTCGGCCAGCTCGCGCTCCCCCGCCGCGACTACGTGGCGGAGACGGGGAGCTACACCGTGCGGCCTCCGCGGCCGGTGGCCCAGCTCCGGGAGGATGCGCTTCGCGCGAGCCCGCCCGTGGAGGCGGGTCCCTTTCGGGCGCCCGATCTCGTCGACCTGGCGCGACTGGATCCGGCGATCCATCTCGACGTGCGGTACGCGACCTCGCGCAACTTCCTTCGGACTCCGGTCTACACGGAGGCCCGAGCGCTGCTCCAGCGTCCGGCCGCGGAGGCGTTGGTCCGGGTCCTCCACAAGCTCGAGCCGCTCGGCTACGGGCTGCTGATCCACGATGCCTATCGCCCGTGGTACGTGACGAAGATCTTCTGGGACGCGACGCCGCCGGCGGGGAAGATCTTCGTCGCCGATCCGGCGCAGGGCTCCCGGCACAATCGCGGCTGTGCGGTCGACCTGACGCTCTACGACCTGGGGACCGGGAAGGCGATCACGATGCCGGGGACGTACGACGAGATGTCGCCGCGATCCTTCCCGACCTATCCCGGCGGCACGTCAGTGCAGCGCTGGCATCGGGACCTGCTCCGCGCGGCCATGGAGTCGGAGGGATTCACGGTCTACGAGGCCGAGTGGTGGCACTTCGACTACAAGGACTGGAAGGAGTACCCGATCCTCAACGTCCCGTTCGAGAAGCTGCGGTAGCGGGGGCCCGGTGCGGCCGACCGGATGGCACGCTCGCGCCGTCGGGCTCTGACCCGATCCCGGCCTACTGCCGCAGGGCGCGGACGGCGTCGACGGCTGCGGCCCGGCGTGCCGGGACGTAGGCCGCCACGCTCGCGACCGCGAGCAGGAGCGCCACGCCGGCGGTGAGGGCGACGGGGTCGAGCGGCGACACGCCGTACAGGAGGGCCCCGATCGAGCGGCCGAGGCCGAGCGCGGCGAGCACACCGATCAGCGTGCCGACGCCGGCGAGTCCCACCGCCTCGCCGAGGACGAGGCCGAGGATCCGGCGCGACGAGGCACCGAGGGCGAGCCGGATACTGACCTCCTTCGTGCGCGCGCGTGCCACGTGGCTCATGACGCCGAAGATGCCGAGGCCGGCGAGCACGACGGCGACGACGGCAAAGGCGCCGAGGACGGCGAGGATCGTGCGCGCCGGCCCGGTCGATTGGGCGAGCAGCTCGTCGAGGGTCGTCACGGAGGCGACCGGCATCGAGCCGTTGATCGTGGCGAGCTCGCGGCGAGCGCGCCCGAGGAGCGCGCGCGGGGACGACCCCGTCTCGAGCACGAACGCGACGCCACCGGTCGGGGCCTGCGCGTACGGCAGATACAGGACGGGCGTCGGCGGCCGGTCCAGTCCCGCGTCATGAACGTCGGCGACCACGCCCACGATCTCGCGCAGCACAGGCCCGCTGTCGAAGCTGACCGTGATCTGTTGCCCGACGGGGTTCGCCCCGGGCCAGTACTGCCGCGCAAATGCCGCGCTCACGATGGCGACCTGGGGATGGGTCGCGTCGTCGGTCGGCAGAAAGGCGCGTCCGGTCCGGAGCCCGATGTGGAGCGCCGCGAAATATCCGGGCGAGATGGCCGCCGTACGGACGGTGGGGCGTGCCCGCGCCGAGCCGAGCGGCCGGTCACGGATCTCGAACGACGACTGCACCGGGCCGATGTCGCCGCCGAAGGGGAGCGCGGTCGTGACGGCGGCGAACCGGACCCCCGGGAGGGCCGCGAATCGAGCCTCGACCGTGCGGGCGAACTGCGCGCGCAGCGAATCAGCCGGGTAGAGCGATTCGGTTTGCAGCGTGATCGCGAGGACGTTCTCGGGCGTGAATCCCGGGTCGACGCGCAGGAGCGCGCGCACACTCCGGACGAACAGCCCCGCACCGACGACGAGGATGACCGCCAGGGCGACTTCGGCCACGACCAGCGTGCGCTGCACGCGTCGGCGTCGGTGCGGGGGCCGGAGCGGGGCGAGGGCCATGGCGAGGGCGATGACGGCCGCGAACAGGACCGCGGGTAATCCGATGTGCATCTCGCCGGCGCGCGGGAGGAGCCCGGCGGCCACGCCGCGGATATCCCGCAGCGCAACGGACGCCGCGACCAGGCTGAGAGCGAACGCCACCCCGGCGAGCAGCAGGTGCTCGGCCACGATCTGCCGCGCGATCCGCCACCGACCGGCCCCCAGTGCCGCGCGAATCGCCAGCTCGCCCTCCCGCTCCACCGCGCGCGCGAAGAGCAGCGTCGTGAGGTTCGCGCCCGTCAGGAGCAGGAGCAGGCCCACCGACCCGAAGAGCACGAGGAGCCGCGCCCGCACGCTGCCCACCAGGTATGTCCGGAGCGGCGTGAGGGCGACCCCGAGATCGCGATCGACGGTGGGATATTCCTGCCCCAGCACCGCGGCCAGGCGGCTCATGTCGGCCCGTGCGCCGTCGATCGTCACGCCGGGCGCGAGGCGTCCAACGACGGTGTAGAAGGCGGCGTTGCGCTCCAGCAGCTCGGCGGGCTCGGGAATCTTGGGGACCCAGACGCCGGGACGCGGCGGAAACTCCACGCCGGGCGGCATGACGCCGATCACCTGGCGGGGCTCGTCATTCATGATCAGGACCTTGCCGACCAGGCTCGAGTCCGCGTTGAAGCGCGTGCTCCAGGTCTGGTAGTCGAGCACGACGACCCGCGCCCGCCCGCGCTGGTATTCGTCGGCGGAGAACGTGCGTCCGAGGAGCGGCCGGGCGCGCAGAACATCGAAGAACCCCTCCGTCACGCGCCAGGCCGGGATGCGCTCGGGTCCTTCGGGCGTGGTGAGGCGCATGCCGAACGGCTCGATGGCGGCGAGCGCGCTGAACGAGCGCGAGCGCGCGCGCCAGTCGAGAAAGTTGGGGAGCGACGCCGGGCCCTGCTCGCGTCCACGTGAACGCTCGGTCTGCGAGACCGTGACGATGCGGTCCGGCTCACCGTAGGGGAGCGGCGCCCACAGCACGCCATAGACGACCCCGAAGATCGTGGTCGCGCTGGCGAGGCCGATCACGAGCGTCAGCACGACGACGGCGGCGAAGCCCGGGCGGCGACGCAGCGCGCGAGCGGCGAAGACGAGGTCGCGACGGAGCTCGTCCACCGCTTCGCCGCCGCGAATCGTGCGGACCGCATCCTTGACCATGTCGATCCTGCCGAAGCGGCGGCGCGCGACGACGGCGGCCGCCTGGGGATCGAGGCCTTGCCGCACGAGCTCGGTGGCTTCGAGCGAGAGGTGCAGCTCGATCTCGTCGTCCAGGTCGCGTTCGGCGCGGCTCCGGAAGAGAATGGCGCGGATCCGACGCAGCCGCGGCAGGAGGCCGAGGGGATCAGCCGACGGGCGCATCAGGCGGGGCTCAGCACCTGAGAGACCGCCGCCACGAACGCGTGCCAGCCGCGCTCCTCGCGCTCGCAGGCGCGCCGGCCCTGCGGCGTCAGGCGGTAGACCTTGGCTCGCCGCCCCGTTTCGGCCACCGTCCACTCGGCGGTGAGCCAGCCTTCGCGCTCCAGTCGGTGGAGCGCGGGGTAGAGCGAGCCCTGATTGACCTGAAGCACATCACCCGACCGTTCGCGGATGCGGCGCGAGATCGCCCACCCGTGGAGCGGCTCGTGCGCGAGCGTCCGGAGCACCAGGAGATCCAGCGTGCCCTGAAGCCGATCGTCGGGACTGGCCACGCCCTATTGTTGTCGACAGGCGACACCATGTCAAGAGCCCGGTCTCCGGGGCGACGGCGTCCCCGGGGGGAAGCGGCCGGGACCGAGGGGGCTCGCTTGCGGCGTCGCACCGTCTCGACCAATGTGCAGGCCCAGGCTGCGCCAACTCTCGACCGACCGGAGGCGCCCAATGTACCTCGTCCGCGACATCATGTACTGCAAGCCCGGCAAAGTCCGAGCGATGGTGGAGAAGTTCACCGGCATGGCACGGCTCGGCGAGCGAGTCGGGATGCCGAAAATGCGCATCATGACCGACCTGTGCGCTGAGCGATACTGGACCGTCGTCGCGGAGATGGAAGTGCCGAGCCTCAAGGCGTTCGAGGACATGATGGGCATGCCCCAGGGCACGTCCGACGACGCGAAGGAGTTCGAGCGGGTCATGAAGGGATATCACGACCTCGTCGAGCAGGGCCGACGCGAGATCTACAAGATCGAGGGGTAGTCGGCCCGGCGCGTGGAGCTGGAACCGGGCCGACTCAGGGCGGCTCACCGGGCCGTCGCCGGCAGCGGCGGAGCGACGCGAGTGTCGCGCGGAGTCCCCTCAGGCTGTCGAGCGGCACGGCGCCGATCTCGTGCAGCGACGACGCGTACGTCGTCGCGGCGGCGCCGCCGACCAGCACGGTGACATCCTCTGGCAAGGCCTGCCGAAGGCGGCGCATCTCGTCGCCGATCGCGGGATCGCCCGTCGGGTACACGACGCTCAGCGCCACGCCCCGCGCCCGCGTCCGAATCGCGGCCTCAGCGATGTCCTCGGCGGGCAGGTCGGCGCCGAGGTAGGTGACCCGCCACCCCTCGGCCGCCGCGGCGGCCGCCACGAGCAGTGCGCCAAACTCGTGGACCTGGCCGGTGGGGGTCGCGACCACGAGGTTCGCCGTGGCGAACGGCGAGCTCGCACTCTCGACGATGCGTTCCAGCACGCGGCGGAGCACGGCCCCGGCGAGGTGCTCATGCACAGGACGCAGCGTGCCTTCCCGCCAGCCGGTGCCAACGCGCTCGAGTAACGGGACGATGACCGTGTCCAGGAGCGCCGCGACGGGGAGCGCGATCACCGCGCGGCGGAGCACGGCATCGACTGCCGTCGCATCGAGCCGGGCGACTGCCCGAAATGCGTCGTCCAGGAAATCACTGGCCGACGGGGGTACGCCGCCGTCAGGGGCCGGCGAGCCCGGGCTCCCGCGTCCCGCCTCGGCGTCGGCGCTCCCGTCGCGCCGGACGAGGGCGGCGAGTGCGTCCGTGGGCAGGTCGGCCACCTGGCCAATGCTCCGGCCCGCCAGCGTCGCGCGATAGAGCAGCCGCAGTCGCTCGATGTCGGCGTCGGAGTACAGGCGCCGGCCACTCGCCGATCGTGCCGGCGCAACGACCTCGTACCGCCGCTCCCAGGCCCGTAAGAGATCGGCGCTCAGCCCGGTGCGGCGGGTCACGACCCGCATCGGGTGGTGGTGCTGCGTGGACCGGGCCGAGCGCGCCATCCGTCAATGCTAGCGGGGCCAGGCACGGGATGTCAAGATCGTGTATTGGACAGAAGCTTGACAAACCGCGTCCGCCGACCTACGTTGACGGAAAGGACGCTGGAGGCCATCGGGACCCGGTTGTCCGGTGCGGTTGCGGGTGGGGCCCCTACGAGAGCGAGGCATGTATGGTGTACGCCACGACGACTCCAACCGCGCCGGTCTTCGGATTGCGACGCGAGATCGACAGGTTGTTCGAGGATGCGTTCCGCCTCGGGCACGCGGGACGGGGTGACTGGAGCCCGGCCGTCGATGTCCGTGAGCTCGACCAGCAGTTGCTCTTCGCGATCGAAATCCCGGGCATCGCGCAGAGCGATGTCGAGGTGACGACCGCCAACGGGGTGTTGACGGTGCGGGGCGAGCGGACGGAGGAGCGCCGGGAGGCCGAGGAAGGGCGCTTTCACCTCGCCGAGCGAAGCTACGGGTCGTTCATTCGCAGGTTCCAACTGCCGCCGGGTGTCAAGGGCGAGGAGATCAGCGCCCACGTCGAGAATGGTGTGCTCACCATTCGTGTCCCGAAGGCGGACCTACCGGAGGCGAGGCAGATCGAGATCACCTCGAGCCTGGGCGGGGCCAAGCACACGCAGAAGGTTCTGGCTGGAGTCGGCGCCACCGGGGCGACACCGGCGATTGCCGGCAGGGCGGTCCGGACGAAGTAAAGCACTGCGCGGGTCCGGTCACTGGGTCTGGTCACCGGGCCCGGACATGAGAGCGGCGCAGGGGCATTGGCCCTGCGCCGTGGTCTCCCGGCACCTGCGCACCATCGTCGACGGCAGGGGCGGCGGCGCGGGAGGGGGAGGGGGAGGGGGGAGGGGGACGGGTCAGTGGACGCACCAGATCGATCGGGGGGAGTGCGGCACCGTTCACCTCGACGACTCGATCGCCGAACGCCCGATGCTCAACGTCTAGTGGGGTCACGCCATGCGCCACGCGATTCGCTACGAAGGTGGGTTCGAGCTGAATTACTCCACACTCCGCCCCGGCGCAGTCGAGTTCGAGGGCGACGAGGGGGGCCGGTACGCCATGCCCGCGTGGCCGGCGGATATCGACGGGTTCCGATTCGGCTTCATGGAGCGGCGGGGCAAGCGCTTCGTCGCCGTACGGGCGCAGTACGGCGACACCGATGTCGTCCTCACGAACGTGGTGCCGATCGACGCCTCACGGCACTTGAATGGGCGTCGCGTGGGAGGCGAGGTGATCACCCTGTCCGACGACTCGGCGGGCGCGCTGCTCGGCGACATGATCGAGGCGAACCCCGCGCAGCGCCCCGTCCTCATCGCGGCGCGGGACCAGATCCGACGGACGCTCGACCGCTAGTGCCGGTCGGCGCTCGGAACCGAGCTCGAGCCGCTGAACCCGCGCAGAGCACGGCCGGGCACACGGGAGCATGGGATCGATGAAGAATCCATACGCAGCCTACCGAGGCACGCCCCTCTGGAAGGCCGTCGCGAGCGCGCTCGCGGACCTTCAGGCGAGCGGTGAGGTGCGGGTGGACACCGCGCCGGATTACGTGATCGGCTACGTCTGCCGCGAGCTCGACGCCAAGTCGGTCGTCACGCCCGCCGCGGTCACGTCGGGGCCGTAGCATGATGCGCCGCGCGGGCCGGCCGCCCGCGCGGCACACCAGGCGGGCGCGCGATCAGGTCTGAGGGGAGCCCGCGAGACGCTTCACCAGCTCGTACAGGAACGTCTGGCCCTCGTAGAACGAGCGCACCTCGAGTCGCTCGTCGCGGCCGTGGAAGCGGATGTCGCCCCGGTCGTAGAAGAGTCCCTGGACGCCGTAGGTCGGAATACCAGCCGCTCGCAGGTACCTGCCATCCGTCGCGCCCATGACCATGAGCGGCACGGTGGCGACGCCCGGCCACAGCTCGGTCGTGACCGCGCTGACCGAGCTCAGAAGGTCCTGTCGCATGGGCGACGGTGGCGCGCCGTGCGGGTCGCCCGTGATGGTCACCTTCACGGCCGTGTCCGCGACCACGCGCCGCAGGGTCTCGGTCACGTACTCGGCGCTGTCGCCAGGTAGGACGCGGCAGTTGACGGCGGCGGCCGCAAGCTGAGGGAGCGCATTCAACGCGTGACCACCCTCGAGCATCGTGGCGACGCACGTCGTCCGCAGGGTCGCGTTCCACGGGGTAGACTGTTGAGCGACCCGCCGCATGGCCGCGGTGTCGCCATGTGCCACGGCCGCGAGATCGGCCCGCACCGGCCCGTGCTCGATGCCCGACATCGCCTGGAAGTAGGCGCGCGTGACCTCGTTCGTCTCGAGTGGGAAGCCGAAGCGCGAGAGCCGGTCGAGTGCGCCGGCCAGATGGTAGATCGCGTTGTCCGAGACCGGCAGCGAGCTGTGTCCACCCTTGTTGCGCACCTCGAATCGATAGTTGATGACGTATTTCTCGCTGACCTGCACGTCGTTGGAGAGCCTGGTCCCGTTCACCGACTCCCCCCATCCCCCTTCGTTCAGCGCATACTCGGCGTCGATCAGGTCACGTCTGTTCTTGAGCAGCCAGTCGACGCCGTTGTACGGGCCACCTCCCTCCTCGTCAGCCGTCAGCGCGACGATGAGGTCGCGATCGGGCCTGAATCCCTCGCGCTTGTAGCGGATCAGGTTGGCGATCCAGATCGCCGCCTGCGCCTTGTCGTCGCCCGTGCCGCGGCCGTAGAAGTAGCCGTCCTGCTCGTTCAGCACGAACGGATCCATGCTCCAGTCCTCGCGCTTCGCCTCCACGACGTCCGTGTGCGCGAGGAGGAGAATCGGACGCCGGCGGCCCGTCCCACGGTAGCGGACGACGAGGTTCATCTTGTTCGGCGCCGCCCCGCCCACGAAGATGTCCTGCTCGGCGAAACCGGCGGCCCGGAGGCGCCGGGCCACAGCCTCGGCGACCGGTGTCGTCGCGCCCGTCGTGTAGCCGGACCTGATCTCGACCATCTCCTTGTAGATCGCGCGCGCGAGCTGTTGGTCCTGGGCGGGCGGCATGGCGTGCGACGGCGCCGCCGGCTGTGCGGCGACGGCCGACGCCATCAGGGTGCCGGCGACGGCAACGGATCGGGCGAGTCGGGACATGAGCGATGCGATGACGAAAGAGGAGGGGAAGCGGAAGGGGAGGGAAAGGGGACGAGGCCGGCGCCGTATCGCCGGTTCACTTCCAGCGAAAGAGCTTGAGCGCCACGACGAAGCACAGCACCAGCCACGCTGCCGCGATGCCCATCTCGCCCCACATGGTGCCGAGCGCCGCGCCCTGCAACAGGTTGGCGCGGAGCATGTTGTTCACGGCGGTGAGCGGCAGCGCCTGAATGAAGGGCTGCATCGCGCGGGGGAAGTTCGATGATGAGAAGAAGACGCCGGAGAAAACCCACATCGGCAGCATCATCAGGTTCATGAGGCCGGACGCGCCCTCGACGGTGCGGACCCGCGAGGCGCCCAGGAGTCCCATGGCGCCGAAGGTGAGCGACGCGACGAGGCAGATGAGGACCAGCGCCGCCAGCGAGCCGCGCGCCGGCACGCCGAAGACGAGCACGCCGAAGCCCAGCAGCGTCCCGACCTCGAAGCACAGCATCGTCAGCCGGGAGAGCAGAAACGACGCGAGATACTCGGCCCGCCGCATCGGCGTGGCGATCAGGCGCTTGAGCAGCTTCTTCTTCCGTGCGTCGACGACCGCGAACCCGATGCCCCAGATGCCGCTCCCCATGAGGTTCATGCCGAGGAGCCCCGGGATCAGGAAGTCGATGTAGCGGGACCCGCGCTCGCGGACCTGCTCGTCACGGGTGCTGACCGGATCGCGCCGGCCGGCCGCGCGCTGGACCACCCCGTCGGCCAGGAGCCGGGCCGTGCGCGCCTCGGGGCGCGTGTCGTCGAGCCGATAGGACACGGCGCCCGCGCCGGCCGATACGGCGACCAGGGCCACCTCGCCGGTGCGTAGCGCGCGCGCCGCCTCGCTGTCGCCCAGCACGCGCACGGTGAGCGACGAGTCCGAGCGGAGCGCGGCCGCGAGCTGCGCGGCGCCCGGCGCGGTCGACAGCACCGCGACCGGTTGGCGCGCCGCCGGCCGATTGCGAAAGGCGACGCCGAGGCCGCCGGCCAGCAGGACAGGGAAGACGAACACCCAGAACACCGCTTCCGGCTCGCGCAGGAACTCCCGATAGCGGACCAGCGTGAGCTGGATGAGCGAGCGGTCGCGCCAGCCACGGCGCCGGGCAGGCGGCCGGGCGGCCGGCTGACGCGGGCCCTCCGGGATCTCCCGGCGGGGCGGGGTGAGCGTCGCGTCAGTCATCGCGCAGATGCCGGCCGGTCAGCGATACGAACACATCCTCGAGCGTCGCCGAATGGGTCTCCAACGCGCTCAACTCGATCCCTCGGCCGGCCAGGAAGGCGAGCAGCGCGGGCACGGCGCGATGGAGCTCGGCGACGTCGAGCTGGTAGCCGCCATCGTCCGGTCGGGCATCGAGCACGCCCTCCATCGCTCGCAGCCTCTCGATATCGATGGCTCCGGCGGGCAGGGTCGAGAAGGTCACCACGTGCTCGGCGCATCGCGCACGGATCAGCGCCCGCGGCGTGTCGAGCGCGATCAGCTTGCCGTGATCCATGATCCCGACACGATCGCACAATCGCTCGGCTTCGTCCATGTAGTGCGTCGTCAGCACGACCGTGCGGCCGGTCGTGCGGAAGCGCTCGACGAGGTCCCACACCTGGCGCCGCGCCTGCGGATCGAGTCCCGTCGTCGGCTCGTCCAGGAAGAGCAGATCGGGATCGCCGACCAGCGCGCAGGCGAGCGCCAGGCGCTGCTTCTGCCCGCCCGACAGGCCGCCGACGCGGGCGGCACGCTTCTCATCGAGCTGCACCAGGTCGATGACTTCGTCGACCGCGCGTCCCGCGCGGAAGAAGGACCGGAAGAGGCGCACCGTCTCCTCGACCGTCAGCTTCTCCGAGAGCTGCGTCTCCTGGAGCTGGATCCCCAGGCGCTCGCGCAGCTCGCGCGGGTGGTCGGTCCAGCGGCGTCCGAGGACGACGACATCCCCCGTGTCGGGCGCGGTGAGCCCCTCGCAGATCTCGACCGTCGTCGTCTTCCCCGCGCCGTTGGGGCCGAGGAGGCCGAAGCACTCGCCCGTGCGCACCTCGAGGTCGATCCCGTCGACGGCCGTGACGCCGGGGTACGACTTACGGAGCCCGCGGATCGTGAGCGACATGGGAGCGTGGGAGCGTGGGAGCGATCGGGCGATCGAGAGAGGAGAGAGGAGCGACCGCGGAGCGGTTCGCAATATACCCCGGCCATGCCAGGTCCGCCCATCGGCCGCGGGTGCTCGTCGTGCCGCGGGCGGCCTGCGGCTCCTGTGGACGCCTCGCCGTTCAGCTTGCGTGGACGGCGAGCGCTGTGCACCATCCGGGTCCCTGTTCTTGCATGGAGGAAACGATGGCCAAGGCAAAGACACCGGTTCCCTCGGGCTTTCACACTGTCACGCCGCAGCTCACGATGGAGAACGCGGCGGCAGCGATCGACTGGTACAAGAAAGCGCTGGGCGCCGAGGAGGTCGCGCGCGCCGTGGGTCCGGACGGGAAGATTCTCCACGCGGAGATCCGCGTGGGTGACTCGCTCCTCATGCTCAACGACGACATGATGGGGGGGAGCACGGCCAAGGCACACCGCGGCTCGCCGATGTCGTTGTGGGTCTACGTGCCCGACTGCGACGTCCTGTTCAACCGGGCGGTCAAAGCCGGGGCGCGGGTGGCCGAGGGGCCGATGGGACAGCTCCAGGATCAATTCTGGGGCGACCGGACCGGCACGATCATCGACCCGGAGGGCTTCCAGTGGACAATAGCCACACGGAAGGAGGACCTGACCCCGGCCGAGATGAAAACGCGTCAGGACGAGTGGATGCGACAGTTCGCGGCGGCGCACGCCTGACTCCACACCGAGCCGCCCGCATGGGCTGCCCCTGACCGGCCGGGCGCGAGCCCGCCCAGGATCCCCGGCCTACAGGACGGGCCACTGTCTCACGGGACAGTGGCCCGTGTCGCGTGTGGCCGGAGGAGCTGGACCATCCTCGACGGCAGCGTCGGCGTCCGGGGGATGGCGGTGTGGAAACGGACGTCAGTTGCTCCGGCCGCGCGACGGCCGGGCGTGTGGTCCGGTTGTGTGGAAGCGCGCACGATAGGCGGCGGGGCTCATGTGCACGCGCTGCCGAAAGTGGTGCCGCATCGTCGCGACGGAACCGAATCCACAGTCGACGGCAATGCGCTCCACCGAGTGACGCGAGGTTTCCAGCAGGTCCCGGGCGCGCGCGACGCGCACGCCGATGAGCCATGTCCCGGGGCTGACGCCGGCGGTCTCGGCGAAGCGGCGGGTGAGGGTACGTGTGCTCATGTGTGCCTGTCGCGCCATCCGGTCGATCGTCAGCGGCTCATGGAGCCGACGCTGCACCCAATCGAACAGTTGCGCCAGCCATGGGCGATCCTCGTCACCGACCGGTGCGGGGATGAACTGCGCCTGGCCGCCCTCGCGATGGGGCGCCATGACCAGTCGCCGAGCCACCGCGTTTGCGACCGTCGCGCCATGGTCCCGGCGGATGAGATGCATGCAGAGATCGATGCCGGCCGCGCTCCCCGCTGACGTCAGCACCGTCCCCTCATCGACGTAGAGGACATCGGGATCGACCTGGATGCGCGGGAACGCCTGGCGAAGCATGCTCGCATACCGCCAGTGCGTCGTCGCACGGCGGCCATCGAGGAGCCCCGTGGCGGCGAGCACGAAGACGCCGGAGCAGATCGATGCCAGGCGCGCGCCGCGCCGATGCGCGGCGACGAGTGCGTCGACCAGTGCCCGCGGCGGCGCCTCGTGCGGGTCGCGCCACCCGGGCAGAATGATCGTGTCGGCCCGATTCAGCGCCTCGATGCCGGCGCTCGGTCGCAGTTGGACCCCCCCGGTCGCGCACAGCGGCCGACGCTCGGCGGCACACACGACAAACTCGTACCAGTTCGGGATCTCCGGCCGTGGCAAGCCGAAGAGCTCGACGGTGATGCCGAACTCGAACGTGCAGAGACCGTCATAGGCCACGGCCGCCACGAGATGGCGGCGGCGCCGGCCGCCCGCGGTATCGGCCACGAGGCCTCGGTGACGGCGAACGTCAGACGTGATCGTTGGCATGCGCTCACAGTCGGTGTCGGTCCACCACCCTCCCATGCACCCGTCGGGGCGCCATGGCGGAATATTGCCGATGATTGGCGTTTGCGCCACTGTTGCATGGTGCACCGAGGTGGCAAGATGGTGGTGCCCGCCCGCAGCACCGATTCACCCCAGCCACTGGTCCCGATGCCCACTCTGCCAGCTTCGTCCCCCGTGACCGACATCCCGGCTGCCGCGCCGGAGATCACGCGCGACCATTACGCCCGGCTCCTCACGCTGGAGACCGACTGCTGGGATGTGCACGCCGCCTTGCAGACCGGGGCGCCCGGCTTCGTTCTGCTCGACGTGCGCAGCCCGACCGACTATGCCACGGGCCATCTCCCCGGGGCGATCAACCTGCCGCACCGAACGATCAATGCGCGGTCGTTGGCGGGGTATGCGCCCGATACGCTGTTCGTCGTGTACTGCAACGGGCCGCACTGCAACGGGGCCGACCGGGCCGCGCACCGGTTGGCGTCGCTCGACCGTCCGGTGAAGAAGATGATCGGCGGCGTCGAAGGGTGGAAGGACGAGGG
>Ga0209062_1001468_pt1 | contig 41307 bp, 29 predicted proteins | sample Coa_R2_2_FD_187158 | JGI IMG/M metagenome (GOLD analysis project Ga0209062, IMG submission 187158) | Surface soil microbial communities from Centralia Pennsylvania, which are recovering from an underground coalmine fire - Coalmine... | ecosystem: Environmental > Terrestrial > Soil > Unclassified...
ATGGGGACGTCCGCCTGGATACTGTGCGTCCCGTCCCGCGAAAGAACAAGCCGCGACGCGGAGCGTCGCACACGTGCGTTCCCACGCGGAGCGTGGGAACGAGGGCGCGCATGCCGGTAAGCATCAGTCAGTCCGAGTGCGTTGACACGCTCGGAGCGTGGGAACGAGAGCGATTGTGCCAAGTCCTGCCGCCAACGGAGGGAACAACGGGAGAACGTGGCGGAGTCAACTTGTGCCAAGTCGTGCCGGTTGTCGCTGCTTGGCACAACTTGGCAGTGGTTCTGCATGAATTGCGTGGCGGAGTGGCGGCAGGGGTTGGCATGTGGCGGCATGTCGATCGATCTGCCGGGGTTGGGGCAACCCATATAGTTGGGTGAATCAGCCACTCGATTATTAGAAATGCTTCACCCAAGCATCGCGGACCGATTCAGTCCAACTACAACGTCTGCATCTCCAGAAACTCCATGAGCCGGGCGTTGAATTGTCCCGCGTCTTCCAGCGGCGGGGCATGGCCGACTCCGCGCAGGACGATCAGCCGTGCTTGCGGGATCAATTCCTGGAGCTGCCGGCTATAGCGGACGGGGGCGACGCTGTCGTCCTCGCCGGCCATCACCAGGACCGGACACGCGAACTGGTGCAGCCGGGCGGCGGCATCGTGGGTGGACAGCGCTTCCAGCTGCCGCAAGAAGCCATCCAATCGCTGCGGATGAGGACTTTGACGAAGCAGCACGCGCAGCCAGCTGGCGCGCTCGGAGTCCTCGAAAAAGCGATGACTGACCCACCACGGCAAAATCGTGTCGAAGAACGCCGCCGTGTCCGCCACCTGCCGGCGGATCACCTCAAAAGCGCGCAGCGTGCCACGGAACCAGTCGTCGGCGCGAGCCAGCGTGTTCATCAGCACCAGAGTTTTGACGCGCTTGGGCGCGGCCAACGCCAATTCCTGAGCGATGGCGCCACCCATGGACAGACCGACAACGTGCGCCGGCGGCAGCTGCAATTGCTCCATCCACTCGATGAGGTCGCCGGCCAGATCGCGCATCGTATAGGGGCCGGCGGCGTAGCTGGATTGGCCCACATCGCGGTTGTCCACGGCCAGGCAGCGATATTTCTTGCCGAAAGCCCGAAATTGGCTGCGCCAGTAGAGATGATCGCCGCTCAACCCATTGAGGAACACGAGCGGTTCACCTTCGCCTCTTTCATCGTGAAACAGGTCGGCATGCGCGAGATGACAAAGCGGCATGACGGCTTCCTTTCCGTCGATTGCGGGATCGTCCAAGACTAGCGGCATTTTCCGTTCCCGAGCGAAAGCTGTCAATGCGGCACGGGAGGATCAGGTGTGGCTCCCGAAGTAGGCGAACGGCCGGCGTCAGCCGGCTGGTTGGCCTCACCAGCCGGCTGACGCCGGCCGTTCGCCAAGGCATTGCCTACTACGAAGGACATACCCGGGACTATCAAAGCCGTCGCGACAGTGAAAGGGCGGACGGAATCCCTTCCGTCCTGTCCCTCACCCTGCCTTCGCTCACTGAACAGACCACGTGGCCAACAACAGCTCCCACATGGACTGATACTGCGAAAACTGGCTTAGCCAGGCATCGAGAATTTGCAGCCACGTCGCCCACGTTTGCCCTGGATCGGGAAATGGAGAAGACGGAGAGACCGTGAAGCGGACGGTAACGGCCTGGCTCAGACCATCGCCGATGACATAAATCGTGGCCGCGCCGGAGCCGGCCGACGGAGCGATGTACAAGCCTTCGCCCGTGAGCAAGCCAGGGCCTGCCAGCGACCAGCCCCAGGCCGGCTGCACGCTCATCGACTGGCCGAATTGATCGATCGCCGTCGCGGTGAATTGGAGCAAGTTACCGTTGTACACACTGGCGCCGACCGGCGTCAGCGAAATGCCCGATAGAGTCTGATTGACGGTCACAGTGACATCGCTGGTGGTCGAGAGTCCGTAGATGTTGGTGATCGTCACCTGGAAGACATATGTGCCGGCGGCGTGGAACGTGACGGTTGTGTTCTGGGCGGCGTTGGTGCCGTTGACCGAGAAGGTCGGATCGGCGGCCCCGGCCGGCTCGCTGATGACGGACCAGGTGTAAGTCAGAGCGGAGGTGTTGTAATTGTCGCCGCCGGCGACGCTGAGGTTCGTGCTCGTGCCGCTGACCGTTCCCGGAGCGGCGTAGGCCGGCGTGGATACCCAGGGCGCTGTTGCGCTGGTCCCATACGCGACCAGGCCGGAGACGACCAGGTTGGCGAGGGGCGAGCCGCGGCCGGTGACAAGATCGTAGCCGGGTCCGGCCGAATAGCCTCCGTTGCTGCCGCTGGTGATGTCGTGGAAATCGCTTTGCGGCAGCTGATAGATGGCCGGCAGCGTCTGCGAGCCGCCGTCGAGCGATCCCTGGCCTTGCAGAGCGCGGCCCTGATCGGCGATTGCAACAAGCGCGGCCCATTGCGGCGCGCCGGCGCTCGTGCCATATACTTCGATCCAGCCGCCGTAGCTGGAGGTATCGTACACGGCAAAAGGAGAGTTCGAGGAGCCGTTATAGGAAACATCCGGCACGGTTCGGTAGGTACCGGTTTGCGTCACGACGCCTTGCTGATAGCTCGGCTGCGACTCGGTGAAGCTGATGCCGCCGCCGCTGCCGCTCCAGCCGACTTCGCTGAGATAATTGCCAGCGCTGTCGGTCGTCAACTGCGTGCCGCCGACCGCCAGCACGTTGGGAGAAACCGAAGGATATTCCGGCGCCCCCCCGGAGCCGGCGTCACCGCTGGAAGCGACGAAGGTGACGCCCTGATGGCCTGCCGGCGTGGTGAAGTAGCTATCGTAGCCGGACTCGCCGTACCATTCGCCGCTGCCCCAACTCATCGACACCACGGAGACGCCGGATAGATTGCGAGCGTAGTTCACGGCGGCCATCAGGTCCGAGTAGCTGGGACTGTTGGCCTCGACGAGCACGATGTTGGCGCCGGGCGCCATGGCATGCGCCCATTCCACGTCGAGACTGATCTCCAACCCCCAGCCCTGATCGGAAGCCGGCAAGCTGCTGCCGCCATTTTCGTTCACCACGGTGAAACTCGGCGGCGCGGGCAACCCATAAGTAGCATCGAAAGTCTGCAAATCGCTGGCGATATGGGGCTGATTGTAGGCGTCCACGATGGCAATGGTTTGGCCGCTGCCGTCGCCCTTGATCGCGCCGTTTTCGAAATAGATTTGATTGAAGCCGTAGGCCTGACTGATTTGTTGGGGACTGAAACCGGCCGGTTGGCCGGGGCTGCCATTGATCGTCACGGCGGCAGAACTCAACAACTCGACGCCCGGCACGGCATAGCCGGGGAGAAGGTTCAGCAGATCAATGGTGGGAACAAGGCGATCTTCAAGCACTTCCAAACAGGGGCGAATGGAGTGCGCGCGCGAAATCCTCGCTGCTCGCAACCCCGGGGACAGGGTGGTGCGTCGCATGAAAGATTAAGCTCCTCTCGGAGTCGTTGAAGCAACGGGAGATAGGGGAAAAATACAGCCGGCCGTGGGGGACGATTCCTGAGGGGGGACACGACCGTTCCTGTTCCTGCTCAAACTGTAGAATAGGATCGCGAGGCGGTCAAACAAGCGATCCGGGAACCGACGGCGCGTTTTCGCTCGCTCCACGCTATCATGGAGGCCGGGTTAGCGACGCTTGGGGAAGCGTCGGAAACGAGAAACAACGGATGGGCGGCCATGACGACACCCGCCGAGACACCGATGCACTCGCAGCCACGCGAAGAGAGCGCGCCTCCGAGCACCAATCCTGGCTCCGCGGATTCGCCCCCGACGCTGCCGACGGGCGGAGCGCCGCCGATCCCCAAAGTATCGGCCGCGGCCGATTTCCCCGGTTACGACATTGTCCGGGAGTTGGGCCGAGGCGGTATGGGCGTCGTCTATCAGGCCTTCGACCGCAAGTGTCGGCGCATGGTGGCGCTCAAAACCATGCAGGGAATGGATGCCCATTCGCTTCTGCATTTCAAGCAAGAATTCCGCAGTCTGGCGGGGCTGAACCACGCCAATCTTGTCACTCTCTATGAGCTGGTCGGCGACGGACTGCACTGGTTCTTCACTATGGAGCTGATCGAGGGTATTTCCTTCCTTCGCTACGTGCATGGAGTTGCTCCTTCTGACCAGAGCTTCCCCCCGGCGCCGGACGCTCGGCCGGAAGGCGCGCCGTCGAGGTTACGGCCGGCTCCCTTGAAGAGTGAGGAATTGCAGCGGCTGCGCGGCGGTCTGGCGCAATTGGCCGCCGGCGTACATTTCCTGCACAAGTCGGGCAAACTGCACCGCGACATCAAACCAGGCAATGTCCTCGTCACACCGAAGGGGCGCGTGGTCCTGCTCGACTTCGGCCTGGCCGCGGAGATGGACCGCGATCAGCAGCATTACAGCATTCATTTGCTCGGCACCGTCGCCTACATGGCCCCCGAGCAGGCGGCGCGCCTGCCCGTCTCGCCGGCCAGCGACTGGTATGCCGTGGGTGTTATCCTCTATCAGGCGCTGACCGGGATGCTGCCGTTCGATGGTCCCAGTTACGAGATCCTGCACAACAAGCAACGGCTCGATCCCGCCGCTCCGGCCGCTGTCCTGCCGGGAACGCCGGAAGATCTCTCGATCTTGTGCATGGAGATGCTGCGCCGCAATCCCCAGGAACGTCCTCCGGGAGAGGAAGTGCTGCGGCGTCTGGCTCTCGTAGAGCACTCGCAGCGCGAGTGCAATCCGACTCGCTCCGCGAGTCGGCCCCCAAGCTCGCATCGACTGGAAGTGCCGCTGATCGGACGGCAACAACATTTGCAGCTTTTGAGCGAGGCTTTGGAAGAAACGCGGCAAGGCCGGACGGTGCTGGTTGAGGTGCATGGCCGATCCGGGGCGGGCAAGAGCGCCCTGGTGCAGCGCTTCCTCGACGATCTTCGTGACGATGCCGAGGCAGTGATCTTGATGGGCCGTTGCTACGAGCAGGAATCGGTCCCCTACAAGGCGCTCGACAATCTAGTCGATGCCCTGAGCCGTTATCTGGAGCGCCTGCCGCCGCCGGAGGCCCAAGCGCTTTGGCCGCGCGATCTGGCAGCGTTGGCCCGCGTTTTTCCGGTGCTGCGGCGTTTAGGTTCGGCAGCCAGCACATCGCGACGGCCCGTGGAAATGAACGATCCGCAGGAACTCCGCCGCCGCGCCCTGGCCGCCCTGCGCGAGCTGCTGGCGCGTCTGGGCGATCGCCGGCCGCTCGTGCTCGCCATCGATGACGTACAATGGGGCGACGAGGATAGCGCCGCTCTGTTGACCGATCTCTTGCGTCCTCCCGATGCGCCCATCTTGCTTTTGTTGCTCTGTTATCGCAGCGAGGATATGGAGAGTAGTCCTTGCCTTTGTGCATTGAAAACAATCCACAAGCTGGGCGGACTGGAGCATCACGATTTGCCGGTGGAGCCGTTGTCCCCGGAAGAGCGGCGCGAGTTGGCCCTCGCGCTGCTCGACCCGCACGACGATACCGCGGCGGCGCAGGCCGAGTCCATCGCCCGACAGTCGGGCGGCTATCCGTTCTTCGTCTACGAGCTGGTGCAATTCGTCCAGATTAGCGATTTGTGCAACGCGGACTCTCCGAATTCGCTCCCAATCGCGGAGCAGCTCGGTCGCTCCGGCGAAAACATTTCGCTCAGCGAGGTATTGTGGTCGCGGATCGTTTGTTTGCCGGAAGAATCGCGGCGTTTGTTGGAAATCGTGGCCGTGGCCGGCCGTCCCTTGGCCCAGGCCGATGCCTGCCGCGCCGCCGGCATCTCCGACGAACACACCGTACTTGCCTGTTTGCGGGCAGGACGCCTGCTCCGCAGAACGGGGCCGGCCGAACACGGCGAAGTCGAGACGTATCACGATCGCATCCGCGAAACCGTGCTGCTCCATCTCGATCCCGAGACGTTGCAGCATCATCATCAACGGCTTGTTGCCGTGCTCGAAGCATCGGGACAGGCCGATCCCGAAGTGCTTGCTATCCACTTGGCCGGAGCGGGCGAGTCGAGCCGAGCGGGCCATTACTATGCCCTGGCAGCGGCGCAAGCGGCGGAGACCCTGGCCTTCGATCGCGCCGCCAAGTTATATCGGCTCGCCCTGGATTTGCAGGATCCGCGCGGCGAGGAGAAGCGACGGCTGTGGGCGAAACTCGGCGAGGCCCTGGCCAACGCCGGCCGCGGCGCCGAGTCCGCGCGCGCCTACCTGTCCGCGACCGAAGGTGCTGGCTCCGCGGAAAGCCTCGAACTCCAACGCAACGCCGCGCTGCAATTTCTTCGCAGCGGCCACATTGATGATGGACTCGACACCTTGCGCACCGTCCTCGCCGCGGTTAACTTGAAGCTACTGCCCACGCCGCGCCGTGCCTTCTGGGCGCTCGTTGTTCAGCGACTTCGCCTGATGCTGCGCGGCCTGCGCTTCCGCCCGCGGCCGGTCGATCGCATCGACCCCTCCGAATTGACGAGATTGGACATCTGCCAGTCGGCAGCCATCGGTTTGAGCATGGTCGATACTTTGCAAGGAGCGTACTTCCAGACGCGCAGTAGTCTCCTTGCCCTCCGCCTCGGCGAGTTGAACCGTTTGGTGACTGCGTTGGCGATGGAGGCCGCTCATAATTCCGTCGGGGGCAGCCGGAGCCGTCGTCGCACGCAACGCTATCTGGAAACGGTCGAGACCCTGGCTCGGCAAGTGAATCGCCCGTATGCTCAGGCGATGGCCTTTTTGGCGCGTGGTATCGCCGCGGCCTTGGCGGGCGATTGGCGCGACGGCCAACATCAATGCGACGAAGCCGAACGCATCCTCCGCGATTCCTGCACGGGCGCACTCTGGGAGTTGGGTACCGCTCATCGCTTCGCCCTTTGGCCGCTCATGTTCATGGGGGAAGTCGCTGAAATCAACCGCCGTCTACCGCGCCTGCTCAAGGAAGCCTGCGAACGCGACGACCTCTATGAGGAAACGAACCTATGCCTGGCCATCCGTACGTTTGTCCGTCTGGCCGCCGACGAACCGCAACGCGCTCGCGATGAGTTGGCTCAGGTGATGAAGAAATGGTCGCAGCAGGGATTCCACGTTCAGCATATGAACCGTCTTTTCGATGAAACGCAGATCGACCTGTATGAGGGTCAAGCCTATTGCGCGTGGCATCGCCTGGCCGCCGCGTGGCCGGACCTGGAACGATCGCATCTCTTACACGTACAACAGGTCCGCATCCTCATGTTGGATTTGCGTGCTCGCTGCGCGTTGGCCCAGGCCGATGGCAAGGATTCGGCTTCGTGGCTGCTCCTCGCCCAGCGCGATGCACGCTCGCTGCATCGTGAGAAAGTGCCTTGGGCCGCCGCACTCGCTCGGCTGCTGGAAGCCACCATCGCCTTCCGTCGGACAGACGTCAAAGACTCGGCCGTGATCCTTGATAAGGCCATCGCCTGTTTTTCGGCGACGGACATGCACCTCCATGCGGCGATCGCGCGCCGCTGCTTGGGACAGATGCTCGGCAATTCACATGGGCAAGGGTTGGTACGACAGGCCGAAGAATGGCTGCAAGGGCAGGCGATTCGCAATTTCGATCGCATGACGACTTTGCTGGCTCCAGGTTGGAGCGTTCCGGCGAGCGCCGCGGCGTAAGCCCGCCGGTTAACAATCACCGGCGGGCTTACGCCGCGGCGCTCGCCGGGGACCACGCCAAACTCAATCAATATCACTTAATCGGCGAATAATCCGTCGGTGCCATGTACACCGATTCCGGCGGTTTGGCCAAGAGCCGGCCATTCTTCTCCGTTTCCTTGACGACTTTCTGCCATTCCGGATCCTCGCGGAACGCCTTCCAGCTCTTGTCCGCGGCCTCCTTGCTCGGATAAGCGAGAATGTAAATCAGCTTCTCTTCGCCCTCCTTCTGCTTAATCGGCATCCAGAAGCCAATGATCGTCATGCCGTGCTTCTCGAACAGCTTGTTGGTGTGATCGCGAAACCGGGCGTTGAGGGCGTCGATCTTGCCGGGCGCGGCGGTGTACGTCCGAAGCTCGAATACACGGCTATCCACCTTTTGCTCTCCCTTTTCGGTTTTTTTCGCATGTGCCAGATGGACGGCGATACCCATCAGGCCGATTCCCAGGACAAGCACACTTAGCAGATATTTCATTACGGTAACTCCGCGCTAGAAGGAAGCAACCCCGTTCATCCGCCCTGCCGCGCACTCTTGGCAGCGGGCTTGCCGATGCAGAACAAGTGCTTTTCGCCACGAATGAACAAACAGTTATCAGCCACGGCCGGCGTCGAGGAGACCGCCTCGCCGATACGGTTCTGGGCCAACAGCTTGAATTCCGCGGACGCCTCGAACACGTAGACGGAACCATTTTGAGACACCGCGTATACCTTGCTGTCCACAAGGACCGGCGAGGCCGTGAAACCGCTATCCAATCGCTGCCGCCATACTTCCTCGCCGCTGCGGGCCACATGGCACGAGGCTATGCCCTTGTCGTGGACGCCGAATAGGTAATCGCCATGAGAGAGAAGACACGGTACGTAAGGGAGCGGATAGTTCTTGCGGTTCTGCCAGGCGAGATTAGCGGCGGTAACATCGCCCTTGTCGCCGATCTTCACGGCGATGATGTCGCGATCGCCGCTGCCATCTCCGGACGTGGCAATCACGAGATTTCCGGCGATAATGGGTGAACCCACTGTTCGCAGCGGCATGCGGGCGAACTTCCAGGTGTACCACCAGTTCGCCTTGCCGTCGGCCGGGTTGTAACCGGTTATGCCGGCCGTGCTGGCGACGATCAACTCCTTGTCGCCGTCCGGTTTGACGTGAATCAGAGGCGTCGAATAACAAGAACGGTAGGGCGTGCGCTCCGTCTGCCATACCTTCTCGCCGCTGCGAGCGTCGAAGGCCAGCAAGAGCGACGAGCCGTCCTGATCGTCGGCAAGGATCACCTTGCCGTCGATCAGCATCGGCGAATGGCCGAAGCCGTGCTGACTCTGGAAACTGCCAAGATCTTTCTCCCAAATCGGCTTGCCGCCCTTGAAGTCATAAGCGCCCAGGTGGATGGCTTTGCCGTCCCAGAAGGCCGCATAAACGCGCTCGCCGTCGGTAGCCGGGGTCGAAGAGGCGAAAGAGTTCAATTGGTGCTTTTTTGCTCGCTGGCCGGGCGACCCCGTCTTCCAGAGAATCTCGCCCTTGCCACTATCCAGACAGAGCAGCCAGCGTTCGCTGCCATCCTCGGACGCGGATTGCAAGAAGATGCGGCCCTTGCACACGATCGGCGATGAATGTCCGATGCCGGGGATGGGCGTCTTCCACAGGACGTTTTGCTCCGTCCATTTGACCGGCACATCTTTATCGTTGGCGATGCCGGCGCCGTTCGGCCCGCGGAAGCGCGGCCAATCGCCGGCGCTTACCAGGCCGCAGACCGAGTGGAGGAAGAGGAAGGCGAGCCAGAAACGCAGGGTGAGAAGTCGTGAGTGCATGATGCGAAAGTCCCCTCGGGATGGAACATGAAGGCACACGCGGAGAGTTAGGGATCAATATATCAGCTAACACTCCGCGTCTCCACTGTGCGTTCGGCTCACCAATCGCCGGCATTCGGCTCGCCGCCGTTGCGCGTGCAGAGCGCCTGGTAGACGTTGGGATCGATGCCGCTATTGATCGACTGCACCGAGCCGTCGCCGAAGAGGAAATTGACGCCGTTGGTATGGAAACTGGCTGTGGCATCGGCGTCGGTAACAACCGGATTGTTCGGCAGATGCGTCGTGCTGCCGTGTGCCAAAACGAGGGCGGCGTCTCCCTCGGCGTTGGCCATCTGATCGGCCGTGTCCTTGTAACGAAGATCCGGGACGACCGACCCTTGCACCGCGCCAACCCAGGTGGTGTTGGACATATTGGTGCAGCGCTCGCCGATAAACAGTGTGTTGCTTAGGCCATCGGTGATGTCCTTCATCTGCAAACGCGTGTTGCGGATGAATGCGCCGTTGTTATCGAAGGCGTCGCTGGTCACGCCGTTGGGCGCGCCGTTCATGCCGATGTAGCTGCTGTGCGCCAGCATGACCAACGAATTACCGTTGGCATCGACCGTCATGAACGGATCGGAATGCGGCTCCGACGGGCAAATATAGACCTTGAGCGTCATGGTGCGGGCGGCGGCGTTGGCCGGATCCTTGATGTCGAGATCGAAGCGGATTTGCCGATATAGGTTGTTTTGTTCGAGGTCATTGAGAAGAAAAGCGCCCCAACCCCAGCCCGGCCCCTTCTCGTTCCAGGTGCAATCCCCATCTGGATCGCTGGGCTGAGTTCCGGGCAGCAGGTTCGAGAAATAAGCGGGCGGGAAGCCGTTCATACGATCGTGGTAGCAATGCAAGGCGAGGCCGATCTGTTTGAGATTGTTCTTGCACTGGATTCGTGCGGCAGCTTCGCGCACCTTCTGCACGGCGGGCAAGAGCAAGCCGATCAGCACGCCAATGATGGCGATGACCACAAGCAATTCAATGAGCGTGAAACCCCGGCGGGTCCTCATCAGATGATCCTTTCGCAGTACGAAGTGTCCTTGGGCGACTTGGTCTGTCCACGAAATGACGGCGCAGCCCGAACCCGCGAGCGCGGCATCCGTAGAATGTCAACGCCTGCGAGCGGAATAAATGGGATCAGATGAGAGCCAGCCGAGGAGGAGGATCGAGAGGACTCGAAGGAATTTGGTCCGCTTTTATGGAGAGAAGATCAATGCGCGTCGAAGGAGGCCGATCCGGCGACCACGTGGCGAGGGAAAGAACCGGTAGGACCGCGCCGACGCTGACCCACAGAGTTGAGTAACCCTGGCAGCGCCAAGCGGAGAACGCCGTCACGCCGCGGGAGGGAGAACTGGAGGGCGAGGCTTTCGCGGAGCAATCCGCCGGTTTGCAGCAGGACGCCTTCTCCGCCTTCGCCACACAACAACAATTAGCCTTCGGCGCTTCTTGGTCGCGCTCGCGCAATTTCACGCGATTCCAGCCGCGCGCGACGGGTTGTTCCGAGGGTTTCTCCGCGTAGGAAGGCGGTTCGACGTTATTCGCCTTCGCCCAAGCCCAGCGCTCCTCCGGCGTGTAGCAGCAACAGTGGGACCAGCATTCTTCGGCCGTTCGGCAGCCGCAGGGATGATTCTGGCAGGGAAACGGTTGGCTGCTTACCTTGTGGACAAAGACCGGCAGAGGAATCTCCAGCGCGGCGAGCAGATAGGCGAGACACACACCCAGAACACCCAGGCGGTATCGAAAGGCTATCCAAAAGCGGCGACTCGTGAAAGCACGCATGGTTGGAGCGCTCGGATCGTCCGCGGCGGAAATCGGAAGGCTATCTTAGGAGCCGGCCGCGTCGCCGTCGAGTCCGCGATCATTTTCGCTGGGCGGTCCGTCTCTTGACCGGAACGGGGAATTGTGCCGGGTCGATGCGCGATAGAGCTATGCCGGCAGCATCGCGCACCCTGGCGTCGCGGTCCTTGTTGGCCGCGGCCTGCAGGGCGGGGATGGCATCCTTCGCTTGTTCGCCATAATACCCAAGCCCGATGGCGGCGCTCAAACGCACGTCGCTCTCTTTGTCCTTGAGCGATTCGATCATGACCGGAATTACCTTGGCCGCGTCTCCCTTTCGATCCGGAAGGAGACGAACCGCTTTGATTCGGTCGCCCTCTTGCCCCGACCTCAGATCCTGGAGCAGCTCGTCGGTCGATTTCCTCCCGCAGCCGCCGCACGCCAGGAGGAAAAACAACAGAACAACAGATGTCCGTACGCGCATCGCTAAACCATGTCCTTTCCTTATTTCTCCCAGCGCCGGCAAGGGCAGACCTTGCTGGCGCTCTGGGGTACTCGGCCGTCTCACCAATCGTTGGAAATCTCGCCGCCGGAGATGGTGCCGAGGGCTTGGTATACCTGGGGGTTAATGGAGCTGCCCAAGAAATGCACCGAGCCATCGCCGAACAGGAAGTTCGCCCCTCGCGGCGTGTGCATGCTGTAAAACGTATCGGGGTCGAAAATCGGATAGTCGGCGCTAGGCAGGTGTGTGGCATTAGTGTGGGCAAGAATGAAGGCCTCGCCCCAGTCCGCATTATCGTAGGCGGGTCCGGGAGGAGGAACGTTTATGGCCGGGGGTTGAGTCGCCATCCAGGCGGGGCACCGTCCACCCGGCACGGCGCCGGTCCAGGTGCTGGGGGAATGGTTGCCGGATCGCTCGCCGACAACGATGGTGTTGCTCAGACCGTCGGTGACGCTGGCAAAGGTAGTCTTGCTATTGCGCCAAAACAGCCCGACGCCGCCCTGACCGTAGATGCCGGCCAGACCGTCAGTGCCCGAACCTCCTTGGGGGTTCCCGCCCGCACCGTTAAAGCACTCCTCCCAACCATTGCAGCCAACGTAGTTGCCGCGCGCCAGTGTCGTAATGGGAGTGCTGAAGGAGCTGTCGTAGACGGGAAAGGGCATCTGGTAGGGATCCGAAGGACACAGATAGATTTTCAGGGTATACTGGGAAATTGCTGCATTGCTTCCCATCCCTACCGTGACGCTGAAATTGATCTGATTGTAAACGTTCTGCTGCTCGATGTAAGGCAGCAAGAGCGCCGCCCAGCCCCAGCCCGGCCCCACGTCGTTGTCCGGGGTGAGGTTGGGGTTGTTATTGCCATCGATGTAGCCAGGAGGGAACCCCTTGTTAGTGTCGTGGTAGTTGTGCAGCGCCAGACCGATTTGCTTGAGATTGTTGGTGCATTGCATTCTTGCCGCCGTCTCGCGTATCTTCTGGACCGCCGGCAGCAACAGGCCGATGAGGATGCCGATAATGGCGATCACCACCAGCAATTCGATCAGCGTGAATCCACGTCGTCGCGTCATCGTGGTCCCCTCTCGGGTTAAACCTGGTAATACTCGTTATACAAGGTAATACCAAGAATAGAGAGGAGCCGATGGCGCGTCTATGGGCAACGCGGATTTTTTTCTTGTCGGCAAGTGGACCTTGGGAACCGCGAGAGTGCCTCTCGTTCCCACGCTCCTGCGTGGGAACGCACAGCGGCGACGCTCCGCGTCGCGTCCAGTGCCCACCACGCGGCGAGAGCCGGGCCGCAGAGCGGCCAGACGTGCGTTCCCACGCGGAGCGTCGGAACGAGAGAAATATTCATGTGAGAATTTGAGTGAGCGCGGCGTCCAGCGTCGGATATCGAAAGGAATAGCCCAGCTCCAGCGCGCGCTTCGGCAGGACGCGCTGCCCGGTGGCGATGACCGTCGCCACCTCGCCCAGGACAACGCGCAGCGCCAGCGCCGGCGTCCACACGAACGATGGCCGGTGCAGCACGCGGCCGAGAGTCCTGCTGAATTCGCGGTTGGTGAGGGGATTTGGCGCTGTGCCGTTGATCGGTCCTCTTGCCGCGGGGTTATCGACCGCGAGCAGAAACAGGCCGACCAGATCATCGTGGTGAATCCAGCTCATCCACTGCCGGCCGCTGCCGAGGGGACCGCCGGCGCCTAGTTTGAAAGGCGTCAGCATCTTGGCCAGAGCGCCGCCTTCTTTATCGAGAACGACCCCGACGCGCACCATTGCCACGCGAATGCCCGCCGATGCCGCGGCGCGGGCGGCTTGCTCCCACTCGATACACAGCTTCGCCAAAAAATCCGAACCAGGGGCGCTTTCTTCGGTCAGCTCCTCATCGCCTCGCGGTCCGTAATACCCGATGGCCGAGGCATTGACGAGCGTTTTCGCTTGCCCATCGGCGCGAGTCGGCCGGCGGCGCAGCGCCTCGACGACGTGCTGTGTGGAAACGATACGGCTATCCATGAGCAGTTTTTTGAAATCGTCGTTCCAGCGCCGGGCAAAAATGTTCTCGCCGGCCAGGTGAATGACCGCGTCGCAATCGGCGACGGCATCCATCCAGCCGCTGGCCCGCATTGGATCGCCCTCGACCACTGCGGTGTTGTTTCCGAACAGCTCGCGAGCATGATCGCCACGGCGCGTGAGGATCACGGCTTGATCGCCGCGTTCGTTCAAGCGCCGGACGATCCGCCGGCCAACCAGTCCCGTCCCGCCGGTGACGAAGATACGCATAGGTACTTCTCTCTCGAAGAGATTAACCACGAAACACACGAAATACACGAAAAAAAGACGGAAATCAAAGCGTAGGTCTGAATGCACGGAAAAAAGACAGAAATCAAAGCGTAGGTCCGAGTCGATTAATTTCCGTTCTCATCTTTCTTTTTTGATTCGTCTTTTTTTCGTGTATTTCGTGTGTTTCGTGGTTAATCTCTTTGGATCAAACCCACTGCACCGGATCGGTTTCGCGCATGCTGGCCCAGACGTGCAGCTGCGGGAATTGGCCGCGCAAGCGTTCGGCGAGATCCTCGATGCCGCATCGCTCGCTGGCGTAGTGTCCGGGAAGAATCAGGGACAATCCTTGAGCGCGGGCGAGCAGGTAATCATGAAAACGCATCTCGCCGGTCAGCAGCACGTCGGCCCGTGCCCGTACAGCATCGCTCAACATTTCACCGCCCGCGCCGCAGACGATCGCCACACGCTGCACGGAATGTTGCGGGTCGCCGATCGTCTGCACCGGACCCGCTTGGAACGCTGCCTTTACCGCCTTTGCCAGTTCGCCCAGCAACTGACTTCGCGGCAGCGAGCCGATCCGTCCCTCGCCGCGTCCCGAAGGCGGCGCGTGCAACGGATAAATGTCGAAGGCCGGTTCTTCGTAGGAATGCGCCCGGCGGATGGCGGCGACGACGGCCTCGACGCAGCTTGCTGGGCACACCGCCTCCAACCGCCATTCGTTGACTTCCTCACGCCGTCCTTTCTGCCCAATCGTCGGATTGGCCGCCTCAGAGCCGAAAAACGTGCCTGTGCCCGCGAGGCGAAAGCTGCACTCGCGATATTCACCGATCTGGCCTGCTCCAGCTGCAAACATCGTCTCGGCCACACTGTTAAGGTCTTTCTCCGGTACAAAAACCACCACCTTCATTTGACCGCATTCCGCGGCACGGCGCAACGGCACAACGTCCGTGAGGCCAAGACGGCGCGCCAGCAATTCGTTGATGCCGCCGTGGGTGTTATCAAATGCGGTGTGTGGGCTGTATACGGCGACTCCGGCTCGGATAAGTGTCAGGAGCATGCAGCCTTCCGGCGTAGCATCGGTAAGACGTTTGACGCCTCGAAAAAGAATGGGATGGTGCGTGACGATCAGATTGGCCCGCTCCTCGACCGCCTCGGCGGCGCTTTCGGGCGTCACCGTCAAGCACGTCATGATGCGTTCCACCGTGGCGGAGCGCTCGCCGAGAAGCAGACCAACGTTATCCCAATCCGCGGCGAGTTCGCGCGGCGCGAACCGATCCAGATAATCCATCACGGTCGCGACAGTGAACATGGCCATGAGAGCTAACCACAAAGTCACAGAGAGCTCAGAGAAAAACACAGAAAAAGAGAAACCCGAAGCACGGTTTGACATTTCACGTGCCCGAGTCTCTCTTTTTCTTATTGGTTTTTCTGTGTTTTTCTCTGTGTTCTCTGTGACTCTGTGGTTAGCTCTTCACTTAACCCGCTGCCGGCAGCGCGGGATCAAGAAGCTCCTCAACCAGGGGAACCATCCCCTCGGTGCGATCGACGAGGGCGCTGGCGCCGACGAAGCCGGCCAAATCTTGATTGCGCGAGCTGAGATTGTCGCTGATAAGGACCACGCAGGCCAACGGCAGCTCGCGCGTCAGTTTATCACAGGTGAGCCAGCCGCTTTCCTCCGGCAGATCAACATGGAGAATGACCATGTTGGCCTCAAGCATGCGGGCGAGCCGGCGCGCTTCGGAGCCGCTTTGGGCTGTGTACACATCCCAGCCCAGGCGGCGAAAACCACGCGCCAGAACGGCTTGAGAATCCGGATGGGGATGAGCCAGCACCAGGCAGGGAGAAGAGACGAGGTTGCTTTCATTCCCGTCCAACATGGACAACTCCTCTTGAAATAACCTTCCGTTCCACAGACCCGTCGCGGGCGCGTCGGGCATCATTATCGATGACAGCTCATCCCACTAATTTGTTCGTTCCCGGCCTTGGTTTCTTTATTCCTTCTTTTTTCCCTTGCGTGCGCTTCGGGTTGGCAAGTCGTTTTGCCTGTGCTGTGAGCGGGTGTCGGATTCTTGCCTGGGGAGTATAATCACGCCACACAGCTATTGAGCCGCCGCAGCCCCTCGTTGGTGATTTCCGTCATTGGCTGCGCAATCGGCACTATTGGAGTGTACCTCACATGGCCAAGAAAAGTTCCACTGCAACAAAGACGAAACAACCGGCCGCGCCTCACAAGTCCGATGCCGCGCTGGTAAGGCAAACGCTGGAAGCCGGCGAAGGGATCTTGCGGCTGGCCCCGACATGGGTGCCGCGTTCCTTCCTGATGCCGGGACGGCGCATCAAACTGGCGCCGCAGGATGTGTATGCTCTGGGCGCCCACCGCGGCGGCATCGACGAACGATGGTTCGCCTCGACGACGCACGCCGCCAATGAAGGGGCCTCCGAGGACGAGGGGTTGAGTTACGTTGTCCACGAAGGCAAGCGGGCCTTCACGCTGCGCGAGGCTGTCGCTCTGGAAGGCGCAAAGCTCGTCGGCAGCCCCATCTGGGACCGTTATCAGCGCTGGCCCGTGTACAGCAAGTTTTTCGATAACCTGGGTCCGATCCCGCACCACATGCACCAAAACGATGCTCAGGCCGCCAAGGTTGGACAGCAAGGTAAACCGGAATCGTATTATTTTCCACCCCAGCTGAACCCGCTCGGCAACAACTTCCCCTACACGTTCTTCGGTCTGGAACCGGGTACCACCAAGAGCGACATCCGCCGCTGTCTGGAGCGCTGGAACGAGGGCGATAACCTCATCCTCAATTACTCGAAGGCGTATCGCCTCCAACCCGGCACCGGCTGGCTCGTCCCGCCCTGCGTGTTGCACGCCCCTGGCTCGCTCGTCACCTACGAACCGCAGTGGGGTTCGGACGTTTTCGCCATGTACCAATCGATGGTCGAGGGGCGAGCGGTGCCGTGGAGCTTGCTCGTCAAGGACATGCCCAAGGATAAACACCACGATCTCGATTATCTCGTCGATCAGCTCGACTGGGAGGCCAACGTCAATCCGCAGTTCAAGGACAGCCATTATCTGGAGCCGATCCCCGTAGCCGACACCGCCACGGAAGGCTACGTCGATCGCTGGATCGTCTACGGAAAAGTCAATGGCGAGCAGCTGTTCAGCGCCAAGGAATTGACGGTCGATCCGGGCGTAAAAGTGACGATCAAGGACAACGGTGCCTATGGACTCATCACGGTACAGGGCTGCGGCCGCATCGGCAAAATGCCGCTGCAAACGCCGGCAATGATCCGCTTCGGCGAACTGACCGAGGACGAGGTGTTCGTAACGCACGACGCGGCCCGGCAGGGAGTAGTTTTCGAGAACACGGGCCGCGAACCGTTGGTGACATTGCGTTATTTCGGCCCTCACACCAATCCCGATGCGCCCAACGTCGGCGACCACAAGAAGTAGGCAAAGCATGTTCGAGCCGCGCAGGAGCGCAGCGGAGTAAGCGGTTCGAGCTTCCGCTTACTCCGCTGCGCTCCTGCGCGGCTCGAACGGTGCTGCGTGAGCGGCTCGGAGGATGCGCCGCTTGGCGTCCGCCCGCGCCGTGCTTATATTGCGAATAGACGGCGCCGCGGCCGTGGTGCTGTCACCTGCCTCCCCAGGATGCCCCCATTGGTATCAATCCCCGCCGTTTGCACAAATGGAGCAAACTCTTTCCCATCCCGAGGTCAGAATGAAAAAACAATCGCTGCCAGCGCGTTGCGCCGCTGTCCTTATCGTCGGAGTTGCCTTGTTACCGCTGCACGCGGCGGACTGGCCGCAGTGGCGCGGAGACAACCACGACAATGTGTCCACCGAGACGGACCTGCTCAAGAGCTGGCCCTCCGGCGGTCCGAAGCTTTTGTGGACCTTTGAAGCGGCTGGTATCGGCTACTCTGGCCCGGCCGTCGTCGGCGACCGTTTGTACACGATCGGCGGCGATGAAAAGAACGACTTTGTCCTGGCCGTCGATACCAACAAGGGAGAGAAAGTGTGGTCCACGCCAATTGGACCTTACGTTCGCAATGGTTACGGCAGTGGCCCGCGCAGCACACCCACGGTAGCCGGCGAGTATGTGTACGCTCTCAGCGCGTCGGGCGCTCTCGCCTGCTTAAAGTCGAAAGATGGCGAAAAGGTCTGGTCGGTGGAGCTGACGGGCCAAAATGGATTAGGCGGCGGCCGGCCCGTTTGGAACTACTCGGAGTCGCCGTTGGTGGATGGCGATCAAGTCATCTGCACGCCGGGCGGCTCACGCGGAACGATGGCGGCATTGGACAAGAAGACTGGTAAGGTGCTATGGCGGAGCAAGGAACTTACAGATCCGGCCGGCTACTCGTCGGCGGTGCCGGTCACGGTTGGCGGGGTACGGCAGTATGTACAGTTGACGATGAAAGGTGTGGCTGGCGTCGCCGCCAAAGATGGCCAACTCCTGTGGTACTACCACCATCCGAAGTACCGGGTTGCCGTTATCCCCTCGCCGATCGTCCACGATAACTATGTCTACGCCGTGGCCGGTTACGGCGCGGGCGCCGTGCTGCTCAAATTGACGCCGGACGGCCAGGGCACCAAGGTCGAGCAGCTTTACAACGCGGAGGCCATGAGCCTGATGGACGATAAGCACGAAGGCGTTGTGCTCCTAGGCGATTATGTCTATGGCTGGTCGGATCGCGGTGGCTGGACGTGCCAGGAGTTTAAGACCGGCAAGAAGATGTGGCAATCCAAGGCGTTTGGGAAAGGTTCGCTGACAAGCGCCGGCGGCATGCTCTACTGCTACAGTGAGGACCGCGGCACCGTGGCGCTTGCAAAAGCCAACCCCAAGGAGTGGCAGGAGGTCGCACGCTTCACCATACCCCGCCACACCAAACGTCGCGAATTCAACAACAATATCTGGACCTATCCCGTCATCGCCAACGGCCGATTATATCTGCGCGATCAGGAATTGATTTTCTGTTACGAAGTGAAATGAGGATCGCTCATCCGAGCCGGAAGCGTGAGCGAAGAACGCCCCTTCGCTTACGCTTCTGGCTCGGATTCGTCTGGTAATTGCGATTGAGGGTTGGCATGTTCGCCGCGCCGCGAGACGATATCAGCCGGGCCGAGCTGGCCGGCTGGCAAGAACAGCGCTTGTCCCAATTGCTCCGCGAAATCCTGCCCGCCAATCGTTTCTACGCGCGCAAATATCAGGATGTCTCGCTCTCTCGGGACACTGACGCGGCCCCGCTCGACGAACTATCGCGTTTGCCGTTCACGACGAAGGCCGAATTGCTGGAAGATCAAGCGCACCATCCACCCTATGGCGAGATCCTCACTTATCCCGTCGAGCGCTACAATCGACTGCATCAAACTTCCGGCACGGCGGGCCGGCCGCTGCGCTGGCTGGATACGCCGGAGAGCTGGTCGCGGCTGCTCGATTGCTGGGCGACGATGTTCCGCATGGCCGGCGTCGGGCCGGCGGACCGGCTGTTCTTTCCGTTCTCGTTCGGTCCTTTCCTCGGGTTCTGGACGGCGTTTGAAGCAGCGTCGCGGCTGGGTTGCTTGTGTCTGCCCGGCGGCGGATTGAGCAGTGCCGCCCGGCTGCGTTTTCTGCTCGAGAACCAGGCGAACGTCGTTCTCTGTACGCCGACGTACGCCTTGCATCTGGCGGAGGTGGCCCGGAGCGAGAGCATCGATCTCGCCGGCTCGCCCGTGCAAAAACTAATCGTGGCCGGCGAGCCGGGCGGCAGCATTCCCGCCACGCGCGCACGCATCGAGAGCGCTTGGGGAGCGCGGCTGATCGATCACACCGGCATGACGGAGACGGGTCCCTTGGGCATTGAATGTTCCGAGAACCCCAGCGGTCTACACCTGTTAGAGACCGAATGTTTGGTCGAGGTGATCGATCCCAAGACGACGCTTCCGGTTCCGGCGGGGACCGAGGGAGAGCTGGTGTTGACCACGTTCGATCGGCCGGGCAGTCCGCTCGTGCGCTATCGCACCGGCGACCTGGTGCGCGTCGATCCCAAGCCGTGTCCGTGCGGCCGAGAGCTGGTCCGCCTCGATGGCGGCATCCGCGGCCGCGTTGATGACATGATCGTTATTCGCGGCAACAATCTGCATCCCAGCGCCCTGCAGACGATCCTGCATCGTCTCCCGGAAGTGGCGGAGTATCGCATGGAGGTCGATCGCACAACCTCGCTGCCGGTGCTGCGCATCGAGGTCGAGCCGCATCCCGGAGTCGCCGGAGATGCGCTGGCCGAACGCGTCGAGCATGCCATCCGCACGGAATTGTTGTTCCGCGCCGAAGTCCGCTCTGTCCCGCCTGGAACTCTGCCCCGTTATGAGATGAAAGCCCGCCGTCTGCTACGAAAAAATGAGACCGGGACTGCAAGTGATCCGCGGAAATCCTAAAAAAGCATCACACGATTTATCGCTTCGCGCGAAGCGATAAATCACGCCCCCGAACGATCCCCGCGAGAGTCGATCCCATGAAGCGCTATCTCTCTCTGTTGGTTCTGTGCGGCGCGGCGACCTTCGCCGCCGCTGACAACTGGTCGTCGTGGCGCGGCCCGGAGCAAACCGGCGTCTCCCGCGACGCCGACCTGCCGGACACCTTCGCCGTCGGCTCCAAGCCACAAAACGTCATCTGGAAGGCGCCCTATGGCGGCATCACCACGCCGATTGTGTTGAACGGCCGAGTCTACATCATCAACCGGGTCGGCGAAGAACAAAGTCAGCAAGAGCGCGTAATGTGTTTTGACGCCAAGGACGGCAAAGTCCTGTGGGAGCACAAATTCAACGTTTTCCTCACCGACATTGTTGCCGATCGGCTGGGCTGGACACAGATGGCCGGTGATACGGAAACGGGCAACGTCTACGCGCACGGCACGCAGGGTTTTCTCTTCTGCTTCGACAAGGACGGCAAGATCCTTTGGCAACACTCGTTAACCGAGGAATATGGGCGAGTCAGCGGCTACGGCGGACGCATCATGAGTCCGATCATCTTCGAAGATCTGCTCATCATGCCGATGATTAACGCCAATTGGGGAGAGCAGACGATCGGCTGCACGCGCCTGGTCGCCTTCAACAAGCGCACCGGCGACGTAGTGTGGTGGGCATCGGCCAATCATCGCGTCCTGGATACCAACGCTTGCGTGCCGGTGACAGTGAAGATCGGCGGGCAATGGCTGGTCCTGTGCGGCGGCGGCGACGGCGGTTTGCACGCCTTCAAGGCCCGCACCGGCGAAAAAGTGTGGAGCTATATCTTCGGTCACGGCGCGATCAATGCCTCGCCCGTGGTGGATGGCGACCGCATCTACGCCGGCCACGGCGAGCCGAATTTTTCCGGAGGTCAGGGCAGCGTGATCTGCCTTGACGGCAGCACCGTCCATGGCGCCAAGCCGGAATTGGTTTGGAAAGTGGACGGTATCCGTGTGAAGTACGCCTCGCCGCTCTTGCGGGGGAAGCGGCTGTACGTGTGCAACGTCGTTGGCGAGATGTTTTGCCTGGATACCAAGGATGGCAAGGAGCTGTGGAAATACCAGTACGGCCAAAACACGCGCGGCTCGCCGGTCTGGGGCGACGGCAAAATCTACTTACCGGAGCTGGATTCACGTTTTCACATCCTCAAGGCCGATGACGGAGGCTGCAAGGCGCTGGCCTCTGTGTTCTTCCGCGGCAAGGGCGAGGAGCCGGTGGAGTTGACCGGTAGTCCCGCTATTGCCGATGGGAGGATCTATTTCTTGACTAGTGAAGAGTTGCTGTGCATCGGCAAAAAGGATGCTCAGGCAAATAGTGAAAAAGCGGCTCTGCCAAAGACAGAGAAGGCCGAGGAAGGCGCGAAAGCGACCCATTTGCAAGTAGTGCCCGCGGACGTGTCTCTGACACCGGGTCAGAGCATGACATTCACGGCCCGCACCTTCGATGATAAGGGCCAGCTAATCGGCGAGACGAAGGCCGATTGGTCGCTGGCTGGGCCGCTGCCGCCTCAGTTTCCCATCGGCTTCCCGAACCCGCCCGCACCGGCGCCGGGAGCCTCGCCGCCGCCCATGAGAGGCGAGCTGAGCGATACCAGCGGCACGACTACGAAGCTCACGGTCGGTAACAATCCGCCAGCTCAATTTGGCCGCGTCGTCGCCAAGGCCAACGGCTTGACAGCCTACGACGCCCGTATTCGCGTGGCCCCGGCCCTGCCTTACGCTCCCGATTTCTCCAAGGTTCCCGAAGGCCGCACGCCCGGCGGCTGGGTCAATTGCCAGGGCAAGTTCTCCATCGTCAAAATGCCGGATGGCACCAACGCCTTGAAGAAACGCAACGACGCTCCCAGCCCGCTCGTTGCCCGCGCGCACGCTTTCATCGGCCTGCCGAACATGACAGGCTACACGATTCAGGCTGACGTGCAGGGCAGCAAGGTCCGCAATGAGCTGCCGGACATGGGCGTCGAGGCCAATCGATATAGCCTGCATTTGATCGGCAACACGCAGCAGTTGCGGCTGATCTCGTGGGACGCCCTGCCGCGTATCGATAGTTCCATCGCGTTCCCCTGGAAGCCCGGCGTTTGGTATCGCATGAAGCTCAGCGTCGAGGTTCAGGGCGATAAGGCAATCGCGCGCGGCAAGGTCTGGCCGCGCGATCAGGAGGAGCCGAAGGAGTGGACGGTCGAAGTCGAGGATTCGACGCCCAACCGCGAAGGCGCCCCCGCCCTGTATGGCTTCTCCACCGCCATCGAGGGACCGAAAAAACCCGGGACGGATATCTTCTTCGCTAACGTCAAGATCACGCCGAACAAGTGAGTGAAACCGGCGAGCGGGGTCGCGTTAGCGCCCCGAGAGATGCACTCGAGAAATGCACTCGGGGCGCTAACGCGACCCCGCTCGCAGGCAGGATAAGGAATCGAAATCCATGAAATCCCTCTCGACTTATCGCCACATCATCTCGCTCGCTCTGACCACGATGATCTTCACCGTGGTTCTCGGCGTGGTGGGACTCCGCTCCTCGCCCGTTGCGTCTTCCTCCGCGGAGAAAGACGCAACCAAGAACGATTGGCCGATGTACGGCGGCGACCTGTCGCGCGATCTCGTCAACCTCGCGGCCAAAGGCATCCCGACGACGTGGGATACCGCGAAGGGCGCGAACATCAAATGGAGCGCCGATCTGGGCAGCAAAGCATACGGTGGGCCGGTCGTGGCCGGCGGACACATCTACATCGGCACCAACAATGACAAGCCGCGCGACCCCTCCATCGCGGGAGATAAGGGCGTCCTGATGTGTTTCGATCAGGCGACCGGCAAGTTCCTCTGGCAAGCCGTCCACGATAAGCTGCCGGCCGGCCGCGTCAACGATTGGCCCGAAGAAGGCATCTGCTCCAGCCCTGTCGTCGAGGGCGATCGGCTCTATTACGTCAACAACCGAGCCGAGGTGATCAGCGCCGAGACCGCCGGAGCGAACGGTAAAGAAAAGCAGCTCTGGAAGCTGGACATGATCGGTCAGCTCGGCGTCTTCCCGCACAATCTCGCCGTCTGCTCGCCGCTCATCGTCGGCGATACGCTTTTCGTCGTCACTGCCAATGGCGTCGATGAAGGCCACATCAACATTCCCCGGCCCGATGCACCCAGCTTTTTGGCCATCGACAAAAAGACCGGCAACGTGTTGTGGAAGGACAACGCGCCCTCGCAGGCGCTTGTGGAGGCCCGCCAGCGGGGCGCCAAGGTCCGCATCCGCGAAGATCTGGTTGATAAGGGCAAATTGCTGATGCACGGCCAGTGGTCCAACCCCGTCTATGCCGAACCGAACGGCAAACCAATGATTATCTTCCCTGGCGGCGACGGCTGGATTCGCGCCTATGACCCCAAGAACGGCGAGCTGTTTTGGAAATTTGACTGCAATCCCAAGAACAGCAAATACGTCCTCGGCCCCCGAGCCACGCGCAGCGACTTCGTTTCCACGCCGGTGGTGTGGCAGAACAAGCTCTATATCGGCGTCGGACAAGATCCCGAACACAAGAAGGGCGTCGGCCATCTCTGGTGCATCGACATCACCAAGACGCCCAAGAACAAGGACAAGGATCTCACGCCGAAAAACAACAATTTCGATCCCAAAGCGTCGGTCAACAAAGACTCCGCCCTGGTTTGGCACTACGGCGGCAAAGCGCCGGAGGATTACGATCGAAATTATCTGTTTGGCCGCACCATGAGCACCTGCGCCGTTCATGATGGCCTGTGTTACGCCGCTGACTACGATGGCTACATCTATTGCCTCGACGCCAACACCGGCGAGAAGTACTGGGAAGACAAGCTCGGTGCCGATACCTGGAGCTCGCCGTACTGGGTAGATGGTAAGATCTACATCGGCACCGAAAACGGCAGCATGAGGATTTATCAGCATGGCAAGACCAAGAATCTCATAAACACCGTCAACACAGGCGCCGAGGCCATCCGCGCCACCCCGGTGGCGGTCGGCGGCGTGTTGTTCCTGATGACGGAGAACCCAACCAAGCTGTGGGCGATCAGCGCCAAGAAGTAACGAAAAACCGGCGAGCGAGGTCGCGATAGCGCCCCGAGAGATGCACTCGGGGCGCTAACGCGACCCCGCTCGCCGGATGACCGAAAGGACAAACGGAATGCGGCTCTTGCACTCGCGAACGCGGATCGTTGCGGGATGGTTTCTTCTGGTGCTCGGCGCGGCCTGCGCAGGACGAACCACGGCCGTCGAGGAAGAAAAAGCGGCCCCGGCGATCGAGGTCAAGGCCGGCGCGCGTTCCTGGCCGATGTTCGGCGGCAGCGTCCAGCGCAACCTGGCCGCTCCCGACGAGACCGGCCTTCCCAACACGTGGAGCGTCGAAGAGGGCAAGACCAAGTACGTCAAATGGTCGGCGAAGCTGGGCAGCAAGGCGCTGGGCGGTCCCATCGTGGCCGGCGGCCGGATTTTCGTCGGCACCAACCACCCACACGATTCCGAGGAGGAAGAGCCGAAGGGCGTGCTGCTGTGTTTCCGCGAATCGGACGGCAAGTTCCTCTGGCAAGCGGTCCATGATGCGCTCAAGGACGGCACCGGAGCACAGACCTACGGCATCGTGTCCTCGCCGTGCGTCGATGGCGAGCGCGTCTATTATGTGAACAATCGCTGGGAGGTCGTTTGCGCCGATGTAGCCGGCGAGGGCGGCAAGGCCAAGATCCTCTGGAAGCTCGACATGGTGAAGGATCTGGGCGTTTTTCCGGGCGGACTCCAGGGCAGCCTGTCGATTTGCTCGCCCATTGTCGTGGAGGATCGTGTCTTCGTCGTCACGGCCAATGGCGTGGATAACAAGGGCAAGGCGCCCGCGCCCGATGCGCCGAGTTTCCTCGCGCTCGATAAGAACACCGGCAAGGTAGCCTGGCAAGACCATTCGCCAGGCAAGAACATTATGGATGGACAATGGGGCAATCCGGCGGCCGCGAAGGTGAACGGGCAATGGCACGTCTATTTCCCCGGCGGCGACGGCTGGCTTTACGCTTTCGAGGCCAAGACCGGCAAGTTGGTGTGGAAGTTCGATTGTAATCCCAAGAAATCCGACTTCCGCCCCGGCGGCCGCGGTACGCGCAATTACTTCGTGAACACGCCGGTCGTCTGGGAGAACAAGCTGTACATCGCCACTGGGCGGCAGCCCGACGACGGCAACGGCGAGGGCCATCTGTGGTGCATTGACATCACCAAGACGCCCAAGACCGCCGAAAAGGATCTATCTTCCGTCGGCGACAATTTCGATCCGAAAGCAGAAGTAAACAAGGACTCCGGCCTTGTTTGGCACTTCGGCGGCCCGGTGGTGCCCAAACCGCAGGGCGCCGGCCGCGAGTATGTTTTCGGCCGCAGTGTCAGTACGGTGGCCATCCACGATGGTTTGCTCTACGCCGCCGAGCTGGCCGGCTATTTGAATTGCCTCGACGCTCGCACGGGACAGAAATTCTGGGAGTTCGATTTGAAAGCGAGCACCTGGAGTTCGCCGCTCTATGCGGACGGCAAGGTTTACATGGGCTGCGATGAAGGCACCATGTTCGTTTTCACACATGGCAAGGAATCGAAGAAACCCGCGAAAATCGATATGAGCGAAGCGCTCCTGAGTCCGCCCACGGCGGTCAACGGAGTGTTGTACGTCAGCAACGGTACGAATTTGTACGCGATCGCCGTCAAGTAAATTATCCCTGGCAGCCCGCAGCGCCAGCAAGGACATCCCTTGCTGGCGCTGCGGGCTGGCAAAATCATAGTTGAGGAACCCACCGTGTCTGGCAACGCTGATCCCATCCGTCAAGCCCGCGAACGTCTCGATGCTCATGTCCGGGAAATCGTTCAGTGGCATTTTCACCCCGATACCGGCACACCCTTTTGGCTCGAACGAGCCAAATCGTTCAAGTTTAATCCTCTCAAGGACGTGCAGACTTTTGACGATTTGAAATTGTTCGGCTTCTTCGAGGACGAATGGCTGCGCGGTGGTCCGGTGCGCCGCTGGGTGCCCAAGGCGCTGCAAAATAAGCCAACGTTTGTTTTCGAGACCGGCGGCACCACCGGCATTCCCAAGAGCCGCGTCGTCCAGGACGATTTCCGCATCGATTATGAGATGTTCAGCGACACGCTGCCGGCGAAATATTTTCCCAAGGGGGCGAACTGGCTCATGCTCGGTCCGTCCGGCCCGCGCCGCCTCCGGCTGGCCGTCGAACATCTGTGCCAGTATCGCGGCGGCATCTGCTTCTGCGTCGATCTCGATCCGCGCTGGGTCGTCAAGCTCATCAAGAAAGGCTGGATGGAGCACCTGAAAGCGTATCAGGAGCATGTCATCGATCAGGCCATCACGATTCTGTCTGCCAATCACGAGATCAAGTGCATGTTCACCACGCCGAAGCTGCTCGATGCTCTAGCGGGCCGGCTGGAGAAAGAGGGATCGAGCATCGCGCAGCAGGGCATCACCGGCATCTTTTGCGGCGGTACTGAGATGACTTCGCAGTGGGTCCGCTTCGCCATCGAGGAATTGCTCGGTCCCAATGTGTATATCGCGCCGACCTATGGCAACACCTTGATGGGGTTGGCCGCGTCCGAGATGCCCACCGCGGAGCAGAACTACAAGATCACCTATTACGCCCCGCAGCCGCGCGCCGTCGCGCAAGTCGTGGACTTCAAGGATTACAATAAGGTTGTGGACTACGGGCAGACGGGCCGGGTAATGCTGACGACGTTGACGAAGGAATTTTTCGTGCCGTGCTTCGCCGAGCGCGACGAGGGCGAGCGCGAGCCGCCCAGCGCGAAATATCCGTGGGACGGCGTCAGCGGCGTGCGGCCGTTCCACGAATTCGCAGCGACTACGACAGTCGGGGTGTATTGAAGAAAGGACGATATGACCATCAACATCGAAGAGGTCCTGGAAAGGGCCTTCGAGCAAGCGTTCCTGCGGGCGCTGGATCAGACTGTCCAGGCCAAGGCGGAGGAATTATTCAAGCGAATGCTATCGGCAGGCTCGCCGCTCTCGAAGAAACTCGAAGAGAAAATCGAGCAAGGGTTCGAGCGCTTTCTCGAAGAGGGCATCCGCTGGGAAAAGAAGAAAGCCGGTTTCAAGAAATAAGACCCACCAAGGAACCCAATCATGATTCACATCCCCGTGCTTCGTTGGGGCGAGCCGTACAAAAGCCTCGACATTGATAAAGTCGTTCACTTCGCCACCGGCGAGCCGTTGGCCGAGGTGGGCCGGGCCAATGCTGGGCTTGTCGAGCGCGACATGCGCCACGCCGGGCGCGCCCGCGATGTGCTGCGCGAAATCCCCATTGCCGATCTGCTTGGGATGGTCAAGAAAGCGGCCGATCTTTACACGCAGGCGGAGCTGCCCCTAGGTGACGGCACGCAGACACCGGATCAATTTGTGCGCATGCAGTCGGCGACGACCGGACTGCCCGAACACATGTGCCGATTCAACATGACGAAAAATCATTTCGTGTTGAATCAAATGGACAAGATCTTGGAATCGCTGACGCGCGGCCTCGATCTGAACGTCTTGTCGCGCGGCTACGGCGTCGAGCGCGGCGTGCCCATCAGCTACCAGGCGCAGTCGCCGGTCTTGGGCCTGGTATTGCCGAGCAACTCGCCTGGTGTACATACCTTGTGGCTGCCGATCATTCCAATGCAAATTGGTCTGGTGCTTAAGCCAGGGCCGCAGGAGCCGTGGACGCCCTATCGTATGGCCCAGGCGTTCGTGCAAGCAGGCGTGCCCAAACAGGCCATCGCCATCTATCCCGGACTTGGCGACGTGGGCGCCGCTGTGCTGGCGCACTGCCCGCGTAACCTGATCTTCGGCGGCACGGCCACGGTCGAGCAGTACAAGGGCAATCCGCGCGTGCAGGCGCATGGGCCGGGCTTCAGCAAGATTCTGCTCGGCGACGATGTGGTCGATAATTGGCAAAAATACCTCGATCTCATGGTCGATAGCGTGCTGGTCAACAGCGGCCGGGGCTGCATCAACTGCTCCGGCATCTGGGCATCGCGGCACACCAAGGAGATCGCCGAGGCGCTGGCCGAGCGCATGGGGCCGGTGCAGCCGTTGCCGCCCGAAGATCCCAATGCGGCGCTGGCTGCCTTCACCGTGCCGGGACAAGCCGATGCTGTTTCCGCCGACATCGACCGCGACTTGAAAGAATCCGGCACTCATGATATGACGGCGAAGTTCGGCCCGCGCCTGGTCAAGAAAGAGCGTTGCGATTACCTGCGGCCGACCGTTATCCTTTGCGATTCGCCAGAGCCAGCCATCGCCAAGAAGGAATATATGTTCCCGTTTACGACGGTTGTACAGTGCCCGCAGGACAAGATGCTGACATCGATTGGGCCGACCTTGGTATGCACAGCGATCACGGAGGACAAAAAATTCCAACGCGCTCTGATCGACGCGACGCACATCGATCGATTGAACATCGGACCGATTCCGACGATCAAGCTGAACTGGCTGCAACCGCACGAAGGGAACATTGTCGATTTCTTGTTCCGGGCGCGGGCGTTTCAGTTTGAAGGGCCGTTGCCTCAATAGGGGGGCGGTCTGGTATAATACTAAAACCTCTCGGCGAGCGGGGTCGCGTCAGCGCCCCGAGTTGCCAACTCGGGGCGCTGACGCGACCCCGCTCGCCATTATCCCGCCCCAAACCTGCTGGAACCCGTTCATGAAGTCAAACGTACTGTCCCCTCTCAATTCTCCTCGAATGCGTTCCAGCAAGCTGCCGCAACCCGTATTCGATTACTACCCGCTCACGCGGATCGTCTACGGACCTGGTACCTTGGCGCGCCTGGGCGAGCTGGCCCGCGAGCTAGGCGCTCATCGCGCCCTGGTCGTCACCGATCCGGGACTGGAAGCGGCCGGCCATCCGCAACGCGCCCTGGCCTCGCTGCGCGACGCCGATCTGGAGCCGATCCTCTTCGACGGCGTCGAGGAAAACCCGACCAGCCGCATCGTTGAAATTGGCGTGGACATCGCCCGGCAAGAGCGGATTGATTTTATCATCGCCGTCGGCGGCGGCAGCTCGATGGATACGGCCAAGGGGATCAATTTCCTCTTGACCAACGGCGGGCAGATGTCCGATTACAAGGGTTTCGGCAAGGCGACAAAGCCGATGCTGCCGTCTATCGGCGTGCCGACGACGGCGGGCACCGGCAGCGAGGCCCAGTCCTACGCGCTGATTGCCGATGAGAAAACGCACCTGAAAATGGCCTGCGGCGACCGCAAGGCCGCCTTCCGCGCCGCCATCCTCGATCCCGAAGTCACCGTCTCCCAGCCGCGCGGCGTCACGGCCGTCACCGGCATCGACGCGCTCTCGCACGCGCTGGAGTCTTACGTCTGCACCCATCGCAATCCGCTGTCGCAAGCCTTCGCGCGCGAGGCCTGGCGGGCGCTGGAGCAAAACTTTGACCGTGTGCTCCGTAGCCCCAACGATCTGGAAGCGCGGGGAGCGATGCAGCTGGGGGCCAACTTCGCAGGAGCGGCGATCGAGAACTCGATGCTCGGCGCTTGCCACGCCTGCGCCAATCCCCTGACGGCCCACTATGGTCTTACGCACGGCATCGCCATCGGCATCCTGCTGCCGCACGTCCTTCGCTTCAACAACGAAACCGTCGCCGCGCTCTACCGCGATTTGGCCCACGATGTCGGCCTCATCAATGGCGATCCAATGGCTGCGGGAGAAGTGCTGGCCCAGCGCATCGCCGGCTTCGTGCAAACGGCCGGACTGCCAATCCGCCTCTCCGACTGCGGCATCAGCCGCGGCATCCTGCCCGTACTGGCGGAAGAAGCTGCCCAGCAGTGGACGGGGCGATACAACCCGCGACCCGTCAGCGAGAGCGAATTGCTGCATCTTTACGAAGCGGCATATTAAGATGGCAAACGACTGATTCCCAGCGGAATGCTTCAAGGAAGTTCAACAGCTTCTCCACTCGCACGGCTGGCCAGGGCCGGCATCAATGGCTTGACCGCGTAGCTGAGGAAATGAATCGAGCCATCGGCCATGACAAATTGAGCGCCGCCGGGATGATGGCTCCAAAAATGAAAGGTATCGCAGTAGTTTTTGTCTTGCCCCGGTCCAAAAGAATAGGGGCCGTAGGGACAGGTTGGCGCGCGAAAGGTCGTCCGATACTCGGCGACGCCCATAAAGCTGTCGGCGGAGCCAGTCCCTTCCTGGCCAACACCGGCATACCACCAGCCGAATCGGTTATCGGGACTGGGGGGGCGCTCGCCAACCAGCAGAGTATTGCTCGTGCCATCGGTGACGGCATTCAGCGAAACACGCGAATTGAAGTAGAGAAGACCATCGTGCGTTGCGCTTGTCAGGCCGCTAACGCCCAAGTAATGGGTGAAGGCCACATCCCAGCCTTCGGGTTGAACGACGCCATGCCAGCGTGGCTCCGACGGACACAGAAAAATCGGCTGAAACGTAGTCAGCCCGGTATGGGGAGGAGGGCCGCCGAAACTCAGATTCTGAGCGTAGTCCTTTTGGGCAAGCAGCCACATCGGTTGCTCTTCCAGATAAGGCAGGAGGCGGGCGCACCAGGCCATGTACGGATAGGGATCGGGCGAAAGGCGCATGCCGGGCGGGAGCATTCGGTAGGCATCGTGATACTGATGCAGAGCCAAGCTGATCTGTCGCAAATTATTCGCGCACTTCGCACGACTGGCGGCTTCGCGGACGCGTTGGACGGCGGACACGAGAAGGCCGAATAGCGTACCGAGAATGGCCAGAACCACTAACAACTCGATCAACGTGAAAGCGAGGCCTCGAGTTTTTGACCGCGCATAACTCATGCTGGCACCCGCTTAAGCCAAAACCGTCGCACGAGGTGGTAAACGCCGCCTGCCACCAAAATCAGCCCGGCAACACCAACCGACCAGCGAATCCAGGCAGCTGAGGAACTGTGCGGGATGGCCGTATCCATGAGCGGCGTGTCCGCGGCCTTCTCGCACAGTTCAAATAGTTTGGGTATATCATCGATCGTGATCTTCTCTTCCTGCTTAAGGGTGAAGAAGTGGCGGCCATCGAGTTTGGCAAATTCAAGAACCTGGGTACCGGCGGGGATGTTGAAGTAGAACTCGCTCTTGTCGGGCCGGTGGTCCGCATCCAGCTCCAGCAGTTTGATTTCCAAAACATCGTAGAGCGCGCCTTCCTTGTCCGGCGTATTGATTTCAACGGATCGTTCGGGGAACCAGCGCTGGTTGCTGCATTCGCGCATGCGGGTCACGAAGACCTGTGTTTTCGGTTTGCCGTTCCAGAGCATCTGGATGCGTATAGGGAAATGGCCTCGTGCGGGGTCAAATGAGTAAGTATAACAGAATTCGATTGCCGGTGCCGATCCAGGTCGAAAGATTTCTTTGTCCTTGAGTCGTACGGTGATGACGGGGCGCCCATCAATTTCCTGGAACCCATCCACGGAAAACTCAAACTTCTCCGGCTGATTCAGCCGCACATTAGGGCCGTGAATGTTGCGATGCCCGAGAAAGTTCACGCCCAAAGGCGTCAATTCAATACCATGAGCATTGCTCTCAACGGAATATAGGTTGATCCCCCCGAGAACTGGCGAATAGCTCATTTCTCTCTTTCCGTCCGCGAGGTACCGATCCGAAAAACCCGGAGATGGCACCACGAAAGATCCTTTTTTTCCCCGTGCGGGCCTGGCCTGCTTGGGATCTGGAGGGGGAGCGAACCCTTCATAAAGATCTCTACTGTCATCGACGATAAGCCGGTTGTCGTAGAATCTGGCATTGATATAATCGCCCCGGATAGCATCTTCGATGGAGCGGGCCTGCGCCCTGGTATGCCGATAGCGGCATTTGTAAAAGGTGAAGGATTCGACGTTCGCCGCGTAGGCTGCGAGAGCCGCCTTACCGAGAGCTTCCTTTTCCCCTGCGGCCTGCCCCCATAGAGAGGGAGACGTCAAGCAGAGCATCACAAGGGAGTATCTGCTTACAAAGCATACGCTCCATGCCCTCTGCCGCATGATCCACCTACTTTCGTTGAAAAAAGGTCCACCCGGGCCAGCAGAGCGAATATCACTGGAGAGCGGTGTCGCTCCAGCCTACTTGAAAGCAGTGCTAGCGGCGGGCTGTCGCCACGCCGCCCTCCAGCTGGGAATTGCTATTGTCCGGTCGGATTATTGGGATCGCACAAAAGCGTATTATAATTTATCTGATCACAGGCGTAGGTGTCGCAATTCGGGTTCTGGTATATATACCAATAAACACAATAATATATACCCCACGCCGTACATGAACCGCTACCAGTGTTACAAAGCCCCCACGCCTTGGCTCGATTCATTTTAAGACTATTCCAAACCGTGTTCGCGCACGTATAGTCTTCGTTGTCGGTCCTTGCATCTCCTTTGTTTATGCAATTATTGCCCCAACCGTAACAATCCCCTGTCTGCGAGTTGCATAGAGACGACGTGGGAAAGGGATACGCGTTCGGCGGCCAAGCAAAATCAGCCCAACTCACGCCAGTTAGTACCAAGCCAACGAGGATGGCCAGGACGGCGCAGCTTTCTTGCCAGTGTTTGCGTGCCTTGCGCATGATCCGTTCTCCTTTCGATGGACACGAGTGAAAAATGACTCACCGCGCTTGTTTCAGCAGGGCGGCGATGGGAAACTTCACCGAAGGCTGTACGGGGTTATCAATCTGGACCACAACTTCACCCCATAACGGCTTTTTCAGGGATTTCGCATCGAGAACGAGTTGAAGCCGAATCGTGGCCCCCTCGTGAGGCCCGTCGATGCGGCACTGGACTAGCTCCGGGTGGGAGGTTGTCACCTTCTTGACCGTCAGGGCACGGCCATCGGGACTTTGCAACTGCATACGACGCTCGATATGTTCCGGCGAAGACGAGTCAACCGTCCCGAAATAAGCTTGCGATGGAGTGATCGAGACGAGCGTCCGGACATTCCAATCGACGCCGGTGTGGAGTTCGCGCTTCTCTTTTCCCACGAGAACCTTTGCATGCAGAGCAACGTTCTGCAATCCCGGCAACGCCGGCGCTTTTAAGTGAATTCTCAAGGGAATTCTGCGAAGGACGAACCCTTCCGGTAATTGCTCGTCGATGCTCGGCTCCGCCTCGATCCGCAGGCAGTTCGAGTCTCCATGAAATGCCACCTCGCGTGGAAGTCTCGCGGTGTTCTCGGCGTAAAGGCGAAGTTCCGTGTTGCGCACTTCCTCAGCTTTGGGGTTCATCATGCCAAAATGAATCGAGCCATCCTCCGCAAAGCGAGCGCGCTCGTAGAGTGTCGTTTCCAGCTCATACGTCCACTCGCTGCCACCCTCCTCAACCAGATAGCAGATGAATCGCTGCGGCCCTTTCCGATGTCCAACATCGATGTCGAAGCGAAGGGTTGTCTCCTGTCCGGGCGCGAGTTCTTTGGAATCGAGGTTGACCGCTCCCATGCACGTACAGGATTGCCGGATATGCTTGAAGCGCACGGTCGCGCCGGTCTCGTTTTTCACCGGCACGTCATGGACAAGGCTGGGATGGTCCTCGACAAAAAAAGGTGGAATGTGGAAGGTACGCACGATGCTGCCCCCCGGCGCTTGACGCTCCTGGGCTGCGTTAGCAGGTTCCTTGGAAGCGCAACCACAATGAGGAGTTAGGAGGAGAGAAGCAACAAAAAATGCAATCTTGGCGCTTGGCGCTTGGCGCTTGGCGCTTGGCGCTCGGCGCTCGGCGCTTGGCGCTTGGCGCGGATGAATTTAAATATGTGCGCAGTCATTGCATAGAACATGGGTGCGATCCTGGGGAAGTTGTACTGGGAACAACCGCTACCCTGTTCTCTGGTTCCGGTTCAACAAGAGGAGTCTAGCATACAAGAAAAAGAAGTCAAATCAATCTTACGGTTTTTCATATTTCTTTCATTTTTTCTGAACATGCTAGATGCGCAAAGAATGCTGAAACACGGCTTGCTTCTTCCGCTGCGGCCGTGCGTCCTTGGCTCCCCTGGTAGTACTGGAACATATCGGCACTCAAGAAGCGCGACTCCTCCTCCACAAGCTGGCGGATGGTGCTCCCGAGGCTCGGTTGACGCGCGAGGCCAAGGCGGCGCTTCAACGTCTGGCCGCGAGGCGTGAGAACCATCGCATCCGGTCGGAACCTCTCGAAGACACGATCACGAGCATAGGGATCAACTCCTTGTTCAGGCATTACCCTGCCGGCGCCCGTTGCGCCGGCGCCGTCTCGTCGGGCCTAGGAGTTCCTGCCAGCTGCCCACGTCGAGGATACGATCGATTAATTCATCCAGCTTCTGCACATCATCGATGGCATTCAAGGTCGCCGCCGTAGCATCGTCGGGCGGGCCGAAACGCTTTTCGCCCAAGCGAAGTAAGACTTGGCGCGCTTCGGCCAAGCGGCCCTTCCTTATGATCGCCTGGTAAGTAACAGATTCTTCCATCCCCAGCACCTCCTGAACAAGTAAATCCGCAAATGGTTCCGAATAGCGCAATCCCAACAATACGAAGGTTACCGCCCAAAGATCGTGTGCTCGCCGCGGTCGTTCCTGGCTCAGCCGTTCTTTCATGCGGCTAATGACATCCGGGACGCGCGCTTGGCTCACATCGCTAACTGGCGCCAAGGGCAGCGTGCCCACGCCACCCGATAGTAACGATTCTACCGGCAGTTGCCACACTCGCAGCACGCGATAACGTAACAACGCGATCGGCTCTTGACCGGGAAACGTTCGCTCGAACGTTCCCGTCAGCCGGGGCGAGTCGGTTTCGGGACGTAGCAGCACTGCCACGCTCAAGACCGGCCGATTGTGGCGGTAATCCAGTACACTATTATACATCCGCAGCCGGGGCGGCAGCATCGCTGAATCGTGGCCGGACTGAAAGTCGAGGTGTAGCAGATATTCGGGTTGGTCGTGGACGCGCAGCACCTTATCGACGGCCCCGCTTACCACGGTGGACAAGTCGGTGTCCTCGACTTTGACCCGTTTCCGCGGCAAACCCAAGAGCGACAGCCAGTCTGCCGGCGATGCCTCCACCAGCGTCTTCAGAGTGGGATCGTAGGCGGAAGTCATTTTGGCACCTTTCGGACATCTGCTACGAAACATATCGGCACTCAGCAGAGAAAAAAAAGAAAAACTGCGACCCAGACACAGGCTCCCATCGGCTAACTTCACGGCGCGATACAATGCCATGAAACGTCGTCCCAATCGCGCGGCCGGTCGCAATCGCCGGTTGCCGCATGGCACTGTTTGTCTCGGATTGTTGGTACCCCCGCGTTACGAGGCAAAGTGGCAGACTGGCTTGCTAAGCGATGAATTTGTAAGGGGTTAGCTGCTTGCCAACCGCGATGTCCCCGTTGGCGGCGTGGCAAGTTCGGTTTTGCATGAGGTTGGCGCGATTCCTCAATCCAAAACTGCGGCGAACCGGAGCAATATGGAGAACTTTCATGGCACGTCGTGTGTTCGTTGGTCTCGGTTTTCTCCTGGTCGTGTCGAACTGGTGCCTGGCCGATTGGCCCATCTTTCGCGGCAACGCGGAGCAGACCGGCGTCGCTTCGGGCACACTGCCGGAGAAGCTCGAACTGTTGTGGAAATTTTCCACGAACGATAGCATCGAAGGCGCTCCGGCCATCGTCGGCGGCGTCGTTTACATCGGATCGTTTGACGAATACCTGTACGCGCTCGATCTCGCCGACGGCAAACAAAAATGGAAATACAAGGCCGGTCCCGTCAAAGCGTCGCCGGCCGTGCGCGACGGCATCGTGTATGTTGGGAACGCCGACGGCATGTTCCACTGCGTCGATGCGGTCAAGGGCGAGAAGCGCTGGACCTTCGAGGCGGAAGGCGAGATCACCTCGGGCGCCAACTTCGCCGGCGATTTCATCCTGTTCGGCTCACATGATGAAACGCTGTACTGTTTAACCAAGGACGGCAAGGAGAAATGGAAGTTCAAGACGCAAGGGCCGGTTTATGGCTCGGCGGCGGTGGTCGGCGGCAAGACGTTCGTGGCCGGCTGCGATAGCAAGCTGCACGTTCTCGATGTCGCCACGGGCAAGGAAGAACGCTCGGTCGATCTCGGCGGACAAACGGGAGCGACCGCCGCCGTCCTCGGCGATCATCTCTATGTCGGTACGATGACCAATCAATTCGACGCCATCGACTGGAAACAAGGTAGCTTAGTTTGGACTTTCCAGGCGGAAGAACGGCCGCAGCCGTTCTACGCCTCGGCGGTGGTTACGGATCGATTCGTCCTCGCCGGCAGTCGCGATCGCCGTCTCCATGCCCTGGAGCGCAAAACGGGTAAGGAATCGTGGAGCTTCGCCACAGAGGGCAAAATGGACGCCTCGCCGGTGGTGGTCGGCAAGCGCGTCTTCGCTCCGTCGATGGACGGCAATTTGTACATTCTCGATTTGGAAAACGGCAAGCAGCTCGACAAGATCAAGCTCGATGGCCCCATCCCCGGTTCGCCGGCCGTAGCCGGGGGCCGGCTGGTCCTCGGCACCAGCAAGGGCACTGTATATTGCTTCGGCGCTAAGAAGTGATGGGAGACAGCTCGACGCTCGCTTTTCCCGCCATGATTTGCTAGAAACAGGCGTAGGAACAGTTCCCGATATGCCAGCCCGCATCTTGTTAGGTGGTTGGGTGGTTAGGTGGTTCGCAACAACTGTTCAACCACCTAACCACCTAACAAGATGCGGGCTGGTCGGCGCTACCCCTCCGGAGGTGCTTCTTGCCGCGCTCACCGATTCTTATGCTGCTTGTCTTCGCGATCACGCTCTTTACCAGCGCCACGCTCTTATTCATGGTCGAGCCGATGATCGGCAAAATGATCACGCCGCTGTTGGGTGGCACGCCGGCGGTGTGGAACACGTGCATGGTCTTTTTCCAGGCCGTGCTGCTGGCGGGCTATGCCTACGCCCATTTCAGCACAACTTGGCTCGGCGCCCGCAAGCAAGCGGTGCTGCATCTGGCGCTGCTCGTGCTGCCCTTTCTGTTTCTGCCAGTGGCCGTGAATCCCGACATCATCAAGGCCGGCGAAAATCCCATCCTCGGCCTCTTACTGCTGTTGTCGCTGACGGTGGGCGTGCCGATGTTCGTGGTCAGCGCCAGCGCGCCGCTGTTGCAGAAATGGTTTGCCAATACGTCGCACCCGTCCGCCCGGGATCCGTACTTCCTTTATGGCGCCAGCAATCTCGGCAGTATGCTCGCGCTCATCGCGTATCCGACCGTGGTGGAACGCTACCTGCGGCTGGGGCAGCAGAGCTTCGACTGGACCATCGGCTACGGCATCCTGGCGGCGCTGACGGCACTTTGCGCCGTGTTCTTATGGCTATCGCCGCCAAACACGGAGATCAGTAGCGACGATGAGGCGAAGGCTGCAAAAGCATCGCACAAGTCCGGCGGGCGCTCGTCGGAGGCGATTAAGCCGAGCAAGCACGGCATCCGCGGGGGGGACCACTTTCCGCCGCCGCCAGCTTCCGAAATCGAAATCAGCACAACGCTCAAGGGCGACGTAACGTGGCTGCGTGTGCTGCGCTGGGTGGTCCTGGCTTTCGTGCCCTCCAGCCTTATGCTGGGGGCGACCACCTATATTACCACCGACATCGCCGCCATTCCGCTCTTATGGGTGACGCCCCTGGCGCTATATCTGCTCACTTTCATTATTGTTTTCTCTCATGTTCCGTCGTGGCTTCAGTGGCTGATCCTTGTGATTGAAGGGGTCGTCATCGGCGTCGTGGCGGGGTTCTTGCTCTGGGACGTGTTTGCCGCGCGGCCGCTTTTCCAGTTGGTCGTCCGGACCTTGATCGTCCTCGGGGTGGGCGCCGGCGTCTACGTGGCCTGGTGGGGCTGGAAGTATCGCAGCACCGACATGCTCCATCGCGCTAAAGTGCTGGTGATGCCGTTGTTGGTACTGGGCGTGCTCTTTTTTATGCTCTTTGAGGGCAAGGTCCTTCCCATCGGCGGGAGGTTGGCCCTGCATCTGGCGATGCTGTTCGTCGTGTCGATGGTCTGCCACGGCGAGCTGGCGCGCGATCGGCCGGCGGCGAAATATCTGACCGGCTACTTCCTGTGGATGTCGGTCGGCGGCGTTCTGGGCGGATTGTTCAACGGCCTGTTGGCGCCGGTGATCTTTACCGGCATCGTCGAGTACGAATTGGTCATGGTCCTGGCATGCTATCTGGCGCCGCCCCTGGGACCGGAGAACGAATCCTCGTGGGGCCGAAGCTTCGACATGATTTTGGCCTTGATGTTCGCCAGCCTGGGCCTATTGTTGATCGTTCTGCGGCTGCGCGATAAGGATCTTCCGTTTGCCTATCTGAAAGACTCCCCCTGGCCGTGGGAACTAGCGGCCTTGATCGTGGGCATCGTCTTATGCAGCGCGGCGGCTTTGCGGGCACGCGAAAATAAGCCGGATCGTTGGCTCGATCTCATTTTGCCCTTGTGCCTGGGCGTGCTGCTTATCGGACTCGCGTGGGGCCTCCGATCGAACGCGCTCTGGCCGCGCGTGGCCAAGATCGCTGTTTCGATCAATCAACCTACCAGCTATTTGATTGGCATGCTCGTTTACGGCGTACCGATCGTTCTGTGTTACGTCTTCGTCGAGCGCTCGGTGCGATTTGCCCTGGGTGTGGGAATGGTCCTGCTGGCCAGCGCGTTTTGCAGCATTTTCGACGACCGCGTGGTCCACCAGGAACGCAGCTTCTTCGGCGTGTTGAAAATCGAGGAGGAGGAGGACCGTTTCAACAACATTCCCTTCGTTTTCCGCCGACTCGTCCACGGCACCACGCTGCACGGCATGCAATTCGTCAGCCCCGAAAGCCGCCGCGATGAGCCGGTGACTTACTACCATCACACCGGTCCAATGGGCGACATGATGTTTGTATACAACGGCAAGGACACGCCGCCGGACAAGATCAACATGGCCGTTATCGGCCTGGGCACCGGCTCGATGGCCTGCTTCGCGCGCCCCGGCCAACACCTGACCTTCTACGACATCGATCCCATCGTCAAGCGACTGTCTTTCGATAAAGGAGAGGGGCCTTATCCGTACTTCACCTTCGTTCAGGATGCCATTGAACGCGGGGCGAAGGTCGATTTGGTCATGGGCGACGCGCGCCTGACGATGCAACGCCAGCAACTAAAGGACTCCGAAAAGTATGGTTTCATCCTTGTCGATGCGTTCAGCTCGGACGCCATCCCCATTCACCTGATAACGCAGGAAGCGCTCAATGTGTATCTCAGCAAATTGACCGAGGATGGGGTGATCTGCTTCCACATCTCGAACCGTTATCTCGACCTGGAGCCGGTGCTCTACAATTTGGCCCAGGCCCAGAATCCCAAGCTTTGGGCCGTCGTGAAAAGCGACGGCAAGGAAACCGACCCGAACTCCACGGCGCTGCTCGGCAAAACCAGCTCCACCTGGGTAGTGTTGTCGCGCAGCAAGGAGAGCCTGAACAAATTACGCGAGCTGAACTCATGGGAGGAAAAACGTGCGGCCATTCAAGAAGCCTTGGTGCCCTTGTCGCTGTGGCCGGATAACGGCACCGGCATGGGCGGCCATTCCATTTTTCTGTGGAACTTGCTCGACGAAGAGCTGTGTAGGCGCCGCTCGGAGTGGGAAGAGTTAGAGCCGCGAAAAGGTTGGCCGGACCTTGAGGGCGTTGGCGTGTGGACAGACGATTACTCGAATTTGTTCAGTGTTTTCTCGTGGCGGTAGGAGTTTCTTGGTTAGCCGCGACGCGCAGCGGAGCGCGGGGTTCGCGCTCCGCTGCGCGTCGCGGCTAACCGAAAGGCACTCTAAATCGCTGTCTCGATCCAGCCGCCGCCGAGTACGCGCGAACCATCGTAAAATACCACGGCTTGCCCCGGCGTCACTGCACTTTGCGGAGTGGCAAACTCGACTTTCGCCAGGCCATTCGACAGTGCCGTCACTCGCGCCGGTGTGGCCGTGTGGCGGTAGCGAATCTTCGCCTGACACGCCAAATCTCCCGACGGCGGTGCATCCAAAAGCCAGTTGACGCCGGACGCTTCCAGCCCCGACGCCAGCAGCTCCTCGCGAGGGCCAACCACCACCTCGTTATCGCCGGGCACGATCTTCAACACATAGCGGCGTTCGCCGGCCGCGAAGCCGAGTCCCTTGCGCTGGCCGATGGTGAACTGCTCGATGCCGTCGTGCTCGGCAAGCACCTTGCCGGCGGAATCCACAATCTGTCCGGCCGTGGCATGCTGAGGACGCCGCCGGCGGATCAACGAGGCATGATCGCCATCAGGGACGAAACAAATCTCCACGCTGTCGGGCTTGTCGGCCACGCCAAGACCGGCCTCGCGCGCCAGGGCGCGCACGTCCTCTTTGCGATAATCGCCGATGGGAAATAACAGATGCGGCAAGATCTCGCGGTTCATGCCGTACAAGACGTAGGATTGATCCTTGTCGGAATCGACGGCGCGATGCAGTTCGCCTCCCGAGGCGGTTCGGACGACCTGGGCATAATGTCCGGTGGCGATGAAGTCGGCTTCGAGTTGCCGGCCGTAGTTCCACAGTTGGCCGAATTTCAGCCAATTATTGCAAACCACGCACGGGTTCGGCGTGCGGCCGGAAAGATACTCGTCGGCGAAATAGTCGATGATTCGATTGAATTCGCTCTCGAAGTCGAGCGCGTAAAACGGAATGTCGAGGCGGTCCGCGACGCGGCGGGCATCGCCCGCATCCACGGCGCTGCAACAGCCCTTCTTGTGGTCGGCCCTACCGTCGTCGTCGCCGTGGACGCCGGTGC
>Ga0209062_1001471_pt1 | contig 41249 bp, 28 predicted proteins | sample Coa_R2_2_FD_187158 | JGI IMG/M metagenome (GOLD analysis project Ga0209062, IMG submission 187158) | Surface soil microbial communities from Centralia Pennsylvania, which are recovering from an underground coalmine fire - Coalmine... | ecosystem: Environmental > Terrestrial > Soil > Unclassified...
AAGGGGTGGCCCTACTATACAATCCATTATTTATATGATATGTCCGTATATAGTAGGGCCACCCCTTGCGGGTGGCCTGGGATGTGGGATATTACCCTTGCTTACGCCTCCCCCGCCTCTGCACGCGGCTTCACAACGCTACGCAGGACGTAGTAGAGAACACCGGCCACCAGTATGCCGACATAGTAGGCAATATCCGCGCCATGCAGCAGGTTCGCCATCGGGCCAACATAAAGCGCGGAGTTCATGAATGGCACAGAAACGGCGAGGCCAACGAGGAAGGCGACGAGGCCGGGCCATTCGACTGCCCTGCTGAAGGCGACGCGCCATCCCTTCTCAGGCCGGGTGGGTTGGCCGGGGTGCAGGAAGAAGTCGGCGAGGACGACCGCGAGCCAGGGGCCAATCCAGTAGGAGATCAGCAGCAGGAAGTTTTCGTATTTGGCCGACAGGCCGCTTGAGCCGTAGAGGGCGAGCGCGCCACCGAGGATGCCAACGGCAATAACCGAGACCCAGCGTTTGATCGGCACATCCAGCGTGAGCAGCGAAAGCGCGCCCGTGTAAATGTTGAGGGCGTTGGCGGCAATCGTGCCGAGAATGACGGCGATCAGCGCCGGTACCCAGATGGGACCCATGACCTTAACAACCAGATCAATCGGGGCCAGATTGAGGCCGATGGTGGCAACGGCGGCGCCCAGTACCTGCAACCAGACGCAGCCAATGAAGGAACCAGCAAAAACAGCGGTGAACACGCGCCAGCCGGGCGTCTCCGCCGGAAGGTAGCGCGCATAGTCCGAGGCGTAGGGCGACCAGCTAAAAACGTAAGAGGCAACGGCGGTGGTCATCAGCACAAACAGGCCAACATGGTCGGCAAGTGGGAGTTTCGAGGTCAGGCCAAAGTGCGCCTGCGGCAGGCCGATGACCGACATCAGCACGAAGATGATCGCCAGCAGCGCCGCGCTCACCGCCTCGAAACGGTGGATGAGGTTATAGCCGTAGATGCCGAGCAGCATCTGCGCCGCCGTCAAAATGAGCAGCGAGACCCAGAACGGCAGGGTGGTCAGCCGCTCGATGGCCAGAGACCCCACGATGCTATTGACAGCATACCATCCACTGGCGCTGACCCAGTTCAAGAGGGCGGGCAGATACGCGCCGCGTGTGCCGAAGCTGTGGCGCGTAAACGAAAGCTGCGGCATGCCAATCTGCGGCCCCATACTGGCTGTGATAGCCAGCAGCGCGCAGCCGATGATATTGCCGACGATAATAGCGGCCACACCGTCGGCAAAACCAAGCCCGAAGACGACCGCCAGCGCCCCGACCAGCCAGACGGGCAAGCCCATGTTGGCCGAGAGCCAGAGCGTAAACAATGTACGAGGACTGCCATGCCGCTCGCTGGCCGAGACCTGCTCGATACCATGCGGCTCAACCGTCAACACCTGCCCACGATACTCGCTACCCGATCCACTTCCTACCTCTACCGGATTCTCAACCGAACGAATCTCGCTCATCGCAATTCTCCTTTGTTGCCAGCCCCTGGCACGCCATGCAGCATGCCGGAAGCGTCTATTCCCGGTCAGGGAAACGAGCCATCCGACTAAGCGTACTTTTTACACTTACTTAACCGATAAAAAAGAAAAGGTGTTTCGTGCTTGGTGTCCAACGTACACTAACAACCTGTATCAAAAAGTATACCCGGAAACACACGAAAAAACAAGTGTATTTTTGACACTTTTGGAATAAATTTCGTAGGCGCCGATCACTCGACGCCTGTGGGGGTCATGGCCGCATTACTTCGATACAATCCAGCATTAGCTGCGCAGCCAGCGGTCGTACCAGGAGCGGACACGGCGCAGGAGATCAAGCTGGTGCATGCGTTCGCGGATGGGATGCCCCTCACGAGGATAGACGACCAGTTCGGTGGGAACGCCGTATTCGCGCAGGGCGCGATGGAAGCCGATGGCCTGGGTAAGCGGCACGCGCGCATCTTTCTCGCCATGCAGGATCAGCACGGGCGTTTTTGTCTCGCGAGCAAAGGAGATCGGGCTGAGGCGCAGGTGATTCTGGTATTCCAGGCCATCCCAGGGAACGCTGCCGCCCAGTTCGCGCTCGAAATCGGGAATATCGCTGGTCATCGCCATCATGCCCCAGTCGCTGACGCCTGCGCCCATGATGGCGGCTTTGAAGCGTTTCGTCTGCGTGACGGCCCAGGCAGTCATGAAACCGCCCTGGCTCCAGCCGCCGATGCCGAGTCGCTCCGGGTCGGCGATGCCGCGTTCGATGGCCGCGTCCAGCGCCGACATCACATCAGCATAATCGGCGCCGCCCACGTCGCCGCGAGCCGCGCCTGCGAAGCGTTCGCCATGCCCGTAGCCGCCGCGCGGATTGGGCATGAGGACGGCGTAACCGGCGAGGGCCAGCCACTGCGCCCAGTCGGCCCAGCTAAGATGGAAGCCATGCCCCCAGCGCCCATAGGGGCCACCATGCACCAGCACAATCGCAGGCAGCGGGCGATCTGTCGGCGCATCGGGCGGACGCACAAGGATGCCATCCATTTGCCAGCCGTCGGGCGCTGTCCAGGCGAACGCCTCCTGCGGCCCGAAGGTCAGCCCACTTAGCGCGCTTTGATGCTGCGTGCGTTGATGCAATGTCACGACCTCACCGGCTGCCGCCTGCCCGGCCCAGATTTCGCCCGGCAGGGAAGCGGATTCGCGCACGGCAGCCAGTATCGTTGAGCCATCTTCCAGCGCGCGCATCGTCCAGTCAAACACATCGCTCGCCAGGTCTTCTGGCTCCGGGGATGAGAGGGGAGCCAGCGCGCCTGTTTCCGTGTCCAGCCAGCAGATACGGCTCTCTAAACCTTCACAGACAATTACCGCCGCCTGTTGGGCGTGGGGAGAGCGCGTGACGCTGAAAATACAGCCGTCATCGTACTGTGTCAGCCGACGCGGCTCGCCTCCCTGCGCCGGAACGGTATAGACCGTCTGCGAAGACTGACTTTTGAGCGAGACTGACGCGCCAAAGAGTAGCGTCTGACCATCCTTTGACCAGGTAAGCGCATTCATCGAGGCGGAAAGACGGCAGACCTGGCGCGGCTCGCCTCCGGCGACAGGCACGCGCCAGAGAGAGACATCACGCGCCATATACTCAAGGCTGGGAGCTTTACGCACAATACAGGCCAGTTCGGTGCCATCAGGAGACCAGGCAAAGCAGTCGACGTGGAAATTGCCGGAGACGAGCGTGCTGACCTCGCCGCTCGCCAGGGAGAGCAGGCGCAGGCGGGCATAGGGCCAGCGTTCGCCGTAGACATCGGCATCGTCGCGCTCTTTCTCGCGCCGCTCATCCTCCTCCGTCGGCTCATCGGCGCTGGTGAAGGCAATCTGGCCGCCATGCGGGGACCAGGCGAACTGCTCGACCGCCTTCTTATTCTTCACGTTCGTCAGCGCCCGTGCCTCACCTCCATCGGCGGCGATGACATACAGCTGGGCGGTGCCACGTGTGGCGCGATCGGAGAGGAAGGCAATCTGGCTGCCATCGGGCGACCAGCGCGGGCTGTGATCTTCGGCGCTGCCAGCCGTAAACTGCCTTGCCGGGCGCGAGCCATCGACCGGCACCAGCCAGAGCGCGCTCGTCCCATGTTCTTCCTTCTTGCTATCCGGCGCGAGCGCGTAGACTACCATGCGCCCATCCGGTGAAATATCAGGCTGCTTCGGCGTAGCCAGGTCAACGATCATTTCCGCCGTCAGTTCTGGCATAGCTCCTCCTTGTATTTGCTAACACATAAGACAAAAGGCGGTAGGTATACCATATTCATTATGGTACATCCACCGCTTTCTGCAATCTACTACCGTTGTACTTGATCTTTTCGGATGTGATGGCATACTCTTCCCAGGTGGAAGCCGGGGAGAATCAGCGAGGATCAGGCCCTTTACCAACCTCTCGTCTGAGATTGAAACACCTACACATCCATAATAAAATTATCCTTGAAGCTCTCGCCAGCTTTGTATTCCGTTGGCTCACTGTTGTGATAGAGTGTCACGGAGCCAGCGCCGTAGACATGCCAGCCAACCTTTGAGCCGCCGTGCGCGTCGTCGATCAAACCGGTCTGCTCATCAATGCCGATCAGGACAACAGTGGGCAGTTTGGTTGAGAGCAGCTTTGCCCAACCTTTGCCGAAGTTGTTAAAGTGCGGCAGCACGCAGGTATTGGGCAGCAGGTTTAGCCCCTCGGCGACCAGCGACTGCTGCGGGTCATAGTAATACTGGCACAGCACCATCGCCCCGGCGCTGCTGCCGCCCAGCACAGCTCCGGCCTCGTAAGCCTCCAGCGCCGCCTGCCAGCATAACGTATCCTTCAGCGTCTCGGCAAGGTAGCCGGGGAAGCCGCCGAGCAGGTAGATCAGGTTCGACTGGCGCAGCTTCGCCGCGATATCGGGATCGTTGGCCGTTTGCCTGTCGATAATGGGCAGCGATTCCACATGGCGCGCCCCCAGGCTGCGAAACCACAGCACGCCATTACGACCCGCGTTCTGATCATTCTTATCCGGCGCGGCAGCAGTCGGGATGATGCTGATAACGGCATCCTCATCGCCCGCCAGCTTCATAGCCGCGCGGTCGGGTTCGGCCATCATGCCGCCAAACTCCAGGCCACCTTCCAGCAGAATATATCCGGCCATTTGCACCTCCATCTCTTATGGTAGACACTTCTGCGTCACAAAATCATCATACAGATGAACTACATATTTCACGGATGAAGGCGTATTGGCGCGTCTGCTGTCTATGCTTTAATCCATGCTCCGGGGCATTGGAAGTATATCCCAGGGACAGGTAAAAAGACAGGAAGAGCAAGGACCGTAACGGTATATATCATATCATAAATGCTGAGCCTTCAGCACAATTTCGCTCTCATCCAGCAAATCAGGACGTGTCTTAACCGCTTTTGGATGTACACTGGAAAAGGTAGGCAGCTTCTCGTAGACAGAAAAAAGGAGATACTTCTCATGGCAGAGACGATAGCAAAGGATACACTGCTCAACAACATGCAGGAAGGATACAACGAGTTTGAGGCGCTGCTGGCCTCTCTGAGCGAAGCGCAGATGCTGACGCCGGAAGTCAACGGCCCCTGGTCGGTCAAGGATAACATCGCTCATCTGGCGGCGTGGCAGGACTATCTGCACGAGCAGCTTGAGGGGCTGCTGACAGGCAAAGAACCTCCCTCATTCTTGCCGGGTCTCACAACAGAGGACGAGCAGAACGAAGCACTCTATCAGCAAAATAAAAATCGCCCCCTCGCCGAAGTCCTGGCTGCATACCGCGCCTCCTACCAGCGCGTCTACACAACGGTGCAGGCCCTCAGCGAGGAGGCGTTGAATGCGCCTCTCCCCTGGCGTGCCAACGGCAACCCCGTCTGGCTCTCTATTGCGGGAAACACCTACGGCCACTACCAGGAACATGGCACCATCTTTCGTGACTGGCTGAGCCGTGCCCACTAGAGACAGACCAGGAAAACCATACTTAGCGTTCCAGGCTGCGTATCATGCTCGTCACGTATTCTGCCTCAGCAATTGCTTCCTCGGTCTCCGGGTCAAGCGGCAGAGACTGTACGCGCCTGGAACGACTGACAGAATGGTGTCCCAGCGCCCCGGCGCCATACAGGTACATACAGGTTCTCAACCCTAGAGCTATCAAAAGACCAACAACGGCTAATACGCCAAGTAACGACAGCATAGCACTCTCCTTCAAGCTCAACTCGCCGGGGCTGCATAGCCGCGCCAGCGCCAACATTACACGCCACTGGTACCAGCATTCTGGCCTCACTGCATAGGTCAAACACGTCTTTGCTGACTAACACGGGCAAGCAGACTGAAAGGGTGCAGAAATTCCGTTAATAATGGGTGAGAAAAAGTATAATAGCGGATGAGAAAGATGGGAAGAAGATTAAGCCGCTACTTTCTGCGCAATGATGTGGAAGACATGCCAGTATTTCGCCTCGCCATTCGCCGTCTTGCCCATATGCTCCTCTTCCCTCAACTCGATCACGCGCATATCGCTCAACAGGCCATCTACCTGCGCTCGCGTGAGAAAGGTCATAGAGGTATCCGGCACATTCCACTGGTCGCGAATGCCAAAGAACTGGCCGGTAAAGATGCCGCCAGGTTTGAGCGAGTCCTTTATGCGCACAACCACATCGTTGAAGCTCGTTCGCGGGTTAAAGGGTAACGCAAACTGGGCGCTGACAAGGTCATAGACCTCATGCCCGTAATCAAAATCCTCGAAGGAACTCTGCATGACCCGCAGGCGTTCGCCCGGCAACTGCGCCAGCAGAGCCACCGCCTCAGCCTCGCGATCCACGGCGGTGACCGACCAGCCGCGCGACAGCAAAAAGCGCGTATCGCGGCCCGCGCCGCAGCCCAGATCAAGCGCGTGGCCCGGCTGACTGAACAGGGACGCGGCCCGCTCCAGCAACTCCCAATGCGGATGATGTTTCGTGATGCTGTAGAAGTTTGTCCACGTGAATTCTGGCATAATCTATCCTCTCATAGACGTTAGCCGGGGAATTTGACTGTCAGCATTTCACCGCTATCATTATAAACCTCGTAGCTCTTGATGACAAGCAGAATGCCAGTTCTCATAGGATGCTAAAAATCCTGAATGGGACGGCAAAGGGCTTGTAAAAACTGCCTTTAGCTGATAAGCTAGTGGTCTATAAGTTGGATTAACAGATAACAAATGATAGAACAATTGAGCAGGGGAGGAAGAAGAGAGTATATGGATGAACAGCATGTATATCGGGCTGCCGCAACCGGAGACGTGATTGCCAGCGTACATGAACTGCTCAAAGCACTGAGCCAGCAACACAGTATTGAGCCACTGAAAAGACTTTTCTGGTCGGAGCTAAACTATGAGCGCGCAAATCAGTCGCTCTCTCGCTCTCACTGGCCTGAAGCGACCGCCAGATTGCTGGCCGAAGACCCACTACTACTTGCTACAGGGTACGATAATTTCCCTGTCATCTACAGTCGGCTGGCCGCGAACGAACTGCGAACAGGCGATGAACGTCTGATCGTCACCCAATTGATGAAGAGCTATCTGGATGGCCTGTTTATTTTCTCCGATCAATCACAAAGCACATGGCACCTCATTAACGTCAAAGCTGATGATAAAAACGCGAAACGCCGCCTCTTCCGACGCATCACTATCGGGCCGCAGGAACGCTTGCGCACAGCCTCTGAGCGTATCGCCCTGCTCGATCTGGCCTCTATCCAGCCTGCCAGCCTTCCCGCAGTTCTTGCACAGCATGAAAAAGCCTTTGATGTTGAGGCGGTCACCAGAAAATTCTTTGATGAATATAGAACGCTCTTCAGAATTCTTCAGAAAGACCTCGGCCAGCAGACGAACGATGAACGTTGGGCGCACGACTACGCCCTGCAATTGCTCAATCGCTGCATGTTCCTGTACTTTATTCAGCGCAAGGGATGGCTGGGCAATGATAAGGATTTCCTGGCTACTTTCTGGCAAAGCTACCAGAAGAGCGAACATGAGAAAGATACTTTCTTTGAGCAATGGCTACAAATTCTGTTCTTCGAGGCTTTCAATAACCAGTTTCACGGCGGCCATCGGCACTTCCCGCCACACATCCACAACGTCTTAGCAATGGCTCCCTACCTCAATGGCGGGCTGTTCTCTCGCAACAAACTGGATACATCAGGCAACCAGTTCACGATCAGCGATGCTCGCTTCGATCAGATCTTCCGTTTCCTCGAAGGCTACAACTTCACGATTGCCGAGGATAGCCCGCTGGATCAGGAAGTCGCGGTTGATCCCGAAATGATTGGTCACGTCTACGAAAGCCTGGTGAATGTCTCCAACGAACTGGACGAACGCGGCGACGCCGGTATTTTCTATACCCCTCGCACCGAAATCGACCTGATGTGCCGTTTATCGCTGGTCGATTACCTGGCAAACTATGTTGGCGAGCAGAATAAAGCATTGCTTTACAATATGGTCTTTGCGCTGGAACCGGAAGAGAAAGCGCGAGCCGATGAAGCTCTACAGGCTCACCATCTGTGGGATGAACTTCACGGCCCACTACAACAGGTCACAGTGGTTGATCCCGCCTGCGGTTCCGGCGCGTTCCTGGTTGGCATGTTACAGGTACTCAACGATTTGCAAGAACGAGCGGCAAGATATCATAGTAAGGCAGACCGGGAAAGCCCCTACGAACGGAAAAAGCGCATTATAGGCCAGAGCCTCTATGGCGTGGATGCAATGGAATGGGCCGCGCATATCGCAGAACTACGCCTCTGGCTGGCGCTGGTTATCGACGTTGACATTCCCCGCGAGGAATTGCATGCGCGCAGAGACCCCTTACTTCCTCATCTCACCTTCAAGATTCGCTATGGCGATAGTCTGGTTCAGGAAGTAGGCGGCATCAACTTTGGCTACAAACAAACGGCAAAGGGTGTTTCAGGTATGTTGAAGAGACGCCTGGAGACGCTGAAGGAGGAGAAACGAAAATTTTACGATCATGATCCATCGTGCCGCTACAAAACAAGAGAAGCGGCCTTGCAGGATGAATTGCAACTTTTCCGTGACATCCTGAGAGAGCGCAAAGTTGCTGTAGAGAAAGAGTTGCAGAACCTGCGTAATCGTCCCACGCAAACAACGCTGCTCGCAAACACTGCCACTGCGAATGAAGTTGCCGAATCTGCTGAGCGACAGAGGCAGAGCGAAGAGAAAGAGCGCGAGTTACAACACCTGGATAATGCGCTGAATGCTCTTGTATCGCCGAAACAGATACCGTTCGTCTGGGATATCTCGTTTGTAGAGATTTTTAGCGGCACCAACGAGGGCTTCGATATCGTCATCGGCAACCCTCCCTATGTTCGCCAGGAACACATATCCAATCCCCTCCTCCCGCGCAATGAAGTGACAGGGGGAAACAAACAAGACTATAAGAAACTTCTGGCTGATACCGTCTATCACGATTTTCCCGATTTCTTCCAGTTCAAGCCGGGCGTGGGCAAAGTTGGTCATCCCATTGATGCCAAAAGCGACCTGTATATCTATTTTTACCTGCATGGCCTGCGGCTTCTCAATTCCAGAGGTTCCTTCTGCTTCATCACCTCCAATTCCTGGTTGGATGTAGGCTACGGAGCGGATTTACAGGAATTTCTGCTCAAGTATTGCAAGATCAATCTGATTCTGGATAATCAGGCTAAACGTTCCTTTGCCACTGCCGATGTCAACACCATTATCGCCCTCTTCTCTGCTCCAGCCACGAAGCCAACCGAAGAGGCGCTTAATCATATTGCTCGTTTTGTCATGTTCAAAGTCGGCTTCGAACAGCTTTTGACGGCGGAGACCTTCATCGGCATCGCACAGGCACAGGAACGCACAACAACGCCTGAATACCGGGTCTACCCGATTCGCCAGAGAACGCTACTGGAAGAGGGATATGCGCAACAGGAAGCTGGAGAGAGCGAGGAGAGCGATCAGAAAGGCGCGAAAAAGCACCTCATCAAAGAAGCGAAAGCCGAATACAGCAGCAACAAATGGGGTGGCAAGTACCTGCGCGCCCCCGATATCTACTGGACCATTCTCGAAAAAGGTCGGGGCAAGCTCGTGCGTCTGGGCGATATAGCGCAGGTACGCTTTGGGCTTAAGACTGGCGCAAACGAATTTTTCTACCTGGACGAGGCAAAAATACGGCAGTGGGGAATAGAAGAGGAATTCTTGCAGCCAGCGATCAAAAGCCCACGCGAATGCAGAAGCATCTTGATCGACCCCGCCGCACTCAAATCAAAAATCTTCATATGCCACAAAAGCAAGGCGGAACTCAAAGGAACAGCGGCGCTGAAATATATCCAGTGGGGAGAGTCAAAGGGATATCATAGAAGGCCAAGCTGCGCCGGGAGAGCTAGATGGTGGGATTTAGGAGAGCGGCGTGCGCCTGTTTTAGCCTTCAACTACCTGATTGATTCGACGGCAAAAACGTTCTACGCGCCGGATGGATGCTACTTCAGCGATAACTTCCAGGAGATACATATTGCTCATCAACATATTTTACCTTTATGCGCATCATTAAACTCTACAGTCTTTCAGCTGATGGTGAATGTTGCCGGACGAGCCAATTTTGGCGATGGCCTGCTGAAAATACAGACCTATGAAGTGAGCAATCTTCTCTGTTTAGACCCGGCAGCGATATCATTCGAGAACGCGATAATACTGGCCTCGACAGCATGGGATGTCCTATCACCTTCCATCGAACGGCGCTCCCTCGATAGCCTGATTTTCAGTATCCTGAATTTGACTCAAGGAGAGCAGGATGCTGTTTATAAGGCAGTAGCCGATATGGTCACAATGCGACTGCAAAAGGCTAGCAGTCTGGTTGGACAAAGGAATCTTAGTCCGAAAGAGCTACAGAAACGGATGGAAGCAGCTGATAATACGTTAGGTATATGGATGGGTTTATCAGAAAAAATTGCGGAAGAGGTAGAAGAGTATCATGCCTGATCTCTCTGCGCTGCCCGATGGTACCAGAGTGTTTGTTGATACCAACATTTTCCATTTCCACTTTCAAAGCAGGTCTGTATCCTGTAGCCAGTTCATCACTCGTATCGTCAGAGGTGAAATCGAAGCATATGTCGACACTCAGGTATTAGCTGAGCTTTTGCATAAGCTAATGTTTGCTGAAGCTCTCGGTAAGCATTACATAAAAAGCAACAATCCACAGGAATTGAAGAAGTTTCTGAAAGCAGCCAGGGCCACAGGGATGCCGCTTACCGATTATCAGACTCAATTTGAGAATATTCTGGCTATCGGATTGCGCGTCTTGCCGGTGACCGAGAGTTTGCTGGTAGCTACGAAAGTTGAACGACAATCTTATTGCTTGATGACAGGCGATTCGCTCCATCTCGGCACGATGAACAGGTGTAAAGCCAGAAGGCGGAAAGCGCCTCTGCAAGATATTGCCACGTATGATGGTGATTTTGCGTTCATTCCAGGAGTTACAGTCTGGCAACCAACGGATGTTATCTGGTGAGAAGGTTTAACCATGCCAACACATGATATTATCGATAATCGCAATGAGAAGCTGGTAGATCATATCAAGCGCATGCTCGATTCGACCGAGATGGCCCGGTTCGCCGTTGGCTATTTCTTCCTATCGGGCCTGGAAAGCGTTGCTGAGCGGCTGGATGGCGTGAAAGAATTGCGCCTGCTGATCGGCAATACGACGAATCGCGAGACACTGGAACAACTGGCAGAGGGGTATCGTCGGCTTGAGCTTGTCCAGGACGCCTTAGAGGCGCAAAGCTATCCCAAACGTACAGAGATGGCGCGCATGGCGAACCAGACCGCCGCGAATCTTCGCTCTACCGTTGAGCAAATGGATCAGACCGATCAGGCTGAAGTGCTGGTAAAGACGCTGGTACGCATGATTGAAGAGAAACGTCTGAAAGTGCGCGTGTATACAAAAGGCCGCCTGCATGCCAAAGCCTACATCTTCGATTACTACAGCACGCTCTTTGACCGGCTTGGACACCCGGTAGAGCGACATGAAAAAGGTATTGCTATCGTTGGCTCATCAAACCTGACATTATCGGGCGTCAGCCACAATACGGAACTCAATGTGGTGGTGCAGGGCAATGATAACCACGCCGCGCTGGTAGAGTGGTTTGATGAACTGTGGGATGAAGCGCAGGACTTTGACGAGACTCTGATGCGTGAAATGCAACAATCATGGGCAGTCGCTCCCGTTCGGCCCTACGATATTTACATGAAAACGCTCTATACGCTTGTACGCGATCGCCTGGAAGGAGAAGATGCCAGAGACATCCTCTGGGATGACGAGATCACGCAACGCTTAGCCGATTTCCAGAAAGTCGCCGTGCGACAGGCAGTGCAGATTATCCGCGATTTCGGCGGCGTGTTTGTCTCCGATGTGGTCGGACTGGGCAAGAGCTATATCGGCGCTGCCATCATCAAGCATTTTGAGCGTACCGAGCATGCCCGCCCCCTTATTATCTGCCCCGCGCCACTGATAGATATGTGGGAACGAGCCAACGAAGTCTACCAGCTCAATGCCCGTGTACTCTCGATGGGCTATCTGCGTGGTGATGATGACGGCACCTTTAATTTTCTCTTAAAGGACGTGAAATACCGCGACAGGGATTTTGTTCTGATAGATGAAAGCCACAATTTACGCAACCCGGATACGCAGCGGTACAAAGTGATGCAAGCCTTTCTCGCCACCGGACGGCGCTGCTGCTTCCTGACCGCTACGCCGCGCAATAAAAGCGCCTGGGATGTCTACTATCAGATCAAGCTGTTTCATCAGGACGACAAAACCGAGTTGCCGGTAGACCCGCCCATCCTGAGAGATTACTTCCGTCTGATCGAAAAAGGCGAGCGCAAACTCCCCGACCTGCTGTCCAACATTCTCATCAGACGCACCCGCAACCATATTCTGCGCTGGTACGGCTATGATGCCGACACCCATCAGCCGCTTGAACCATCCCGGTTCAAAGCCTATCTTGATGGACAGAAACGCGCCTACGTCATGGTCGGAGGCAAGCATCAATTTTTCCCCAGGCGTGTGCTGGAAACTATCGACTACAGCATCGAGGACACCTATCGCGGCCTCTACCAGCAGTTGCGCAGCTTTCTAGGCAAACCGCGAAAAGGCCAGCTCGTCAATCCTACAGAGGATGAGCTGACCTTCGCCAGATATGGGTTATGGCATTATGTGGTGAAGAGCAAACAGCGCCAGGAGCCTTATATTACCATGCAGAGAGCAGGAGCGAACCTGCGTGGCCTCATCCGGGTACTCCTGTTTAAACGCTTTGAATCGAGCGTCTACGCCTTCAAGGAAACGATTCGCCGCCTGATTAAGGTACACAAATCATTCTTGCTGGCCCTTGAGCAGGGCATCGTGCCAGCCGGTGAAGATGCGCAAACGGTTTTGTACGAATCCGATTATGTAGAAGAGAGCGACCTGCTCGACGCCCTGAGAGAGGTTTCTGGACGCTACAAAGCGGCGGATTTCGATATTCCACGCCTCAAGGCCCATATTGAGCATGATATACGCCTGCTTGAGAGAATCTTTCTGCTGGTTGAGCCAATTTCTCCCGAACAGGATGCAAAGCTCCAGACCCTTAAACGACGGCTGGCAGAAGCGCCTCTGAAAGATGGCAAACGACTGATTTTCACTCAGTATGCCGATACCGCTCACTATCTGTACGAAAACCTTAACCCCGACGGCAAGCAAGATGACATTGAGGTAATCTTCAGCGGGGATAAGAGCAAAGGGCGAGCCGTTGGCAGATTTGCGCCAAAAGCTAACCCTGAGTACCAGTTTCTCTCAGGTGAGGCGGAACTCAATACCCTGATCGCAACAGATGTGCTTGCGGAAGGCTTAAATTTGCAGGATTGCGATAAGATTATCAACTACGACCTGCACTGGAATCCGGTACGGCTCATTCAGCGATTTGGTCGTATCGACAGGATTGGCAGCGACTATGAGACGGTCTACGGCTTCAACTTCTTACCTGAGACAGGGATAGAAAAAAATCTGGGCCTGCGCGAGAAGCTGCATCACCGTATTCAAGAAATTCATGATACCATCGGTGAGGACGCAGCCATTCTGGATGGTTCTGAGCAACTGAATGAAGAGGCCATGTATGCCATCTACGAGAAGAACAGCGGCCAGTTAAGCCTCTTCGAGGAAGAGGATGAGGCATTTCTGGATCTCAATGAGGCCGAAGAAATGATGAGGCAACTGCGCAAGGAAAACCCTGCTGAATATGAGCGCATTGCAAGCTTGCAGGATGGTATTCGCACGGCCAGATACGCCAGCCACAGAGGTCTGTTTGTCTTCTGCCAGGCAGGACGTTACCAGCAACTTTTCCTGCTAAACGAAAACGGCGATATCGTCTCGCGTGATATTCCACGCATTCTAGGCGTTATCAAAACTGCTCCCGAAACCGAGGGTATTGCCTTACCCCCCGGCTATAATGCGGCAGTCATGCGCGTCAAGCGCCATTTTGCCGAAGAGGTGAAACACCGGCGTACCGAGAGAGAACATACCCTGTCGCTCACCCAGAGCCAACGCTACGTTCTCAGGGAACTACGCGAGCTTTTCAAATTTGTCACAGATGAAGATGAGAAAGCCCAGATCAACTTACTTGAAAAGGCTTTTCGCGGCCCAATTACTACAGCGATTAATAGAGAATTGAACCTGCTTCGTCGAAACAACGCGAAAGGCAGAGACCTCTTGAAAAGCCTGGGGCAGATTTACTTTCAGCACAATATGCAAGATTGGCTAGACAACCGCAGCAGGCAGACCGATGATGATCTGCTACCACGACTGATATGCAGCGAAGGTCTTATCTAAAACATGCCATGACAAAGGGTGCCGGACATGTCATGCAGAGCGGGAGCGAAGCATCTGAGGCCACCACTGGCTCAGCATAGTGAGATCAGATGCTTCGCTCTCGCTCTGCATGACACGTTGAGGTACCTGTTCCGGTTCGGGAACGCTACAGCTTCACCACGCCCACTATATGCCCCTTGAGCAGTGGCAGACCCTTTTTAGCCCGGGGGAGAGCTTTGATATCGCGGGCTTTGATGACGCTGGCCTGTTCGGGGCCGTCGCCGTTGGAGATGAAGAGGAGCGTGTCTTCTTCGGCGATGATGGCGGTGAGCAGGACTTTATCGCTGCCGGTGAGTTCGGTGGTGACAACGCCTGCGGTGGCGCGGCCCTTCGCCGGGTACTGGGCAAGCGGCACTTTTTTGGTCAGGCCGCTTTCGGTGATGACGAGCAGGCTGAACCGGTCTTCCTGGCCGGTTGCTGCTTCACCCTCTGCCTCTGCTTCAGCCGTTGGCGGCGCGGCGTTCAGGTAGGAGACGCTGACGACATGGGCGTGCTGGCCGAGGGACATGGCGGCCATGCCCTGACCGACGCGACCCTGCGGGCGCACGGCCTCATCGCTAAAGCGCAGAGTCTGCGCGTTGCTGGCGGTGACAAAGTATTCGCCGAGACCGTTAGTAAGCAGAGCCGCAACGACGCTGTCGCCATCGGCCAGCTTCATGTCCTGCAAGCCATCCAGATGCACCGTTTTGTATTCGCTGAGCGGCGATTTCTTGATCTTGCCCAGCTTGCTGAAGATGGCGAGGTAACGATTCTCGTCGTGTGATTCCACGGGCAGGATGGTCACGATCTCTTCGCCCGGAGCCAGTTCGAGCAACCTGCGCGCCGGTTCGCCTTTTGTCGAGCGCGTTCCTGCCGGGATGTCGTGGGCGGCAATCTGGAAGACGCGGCCCGTGTTGCTGACACAGAGGACGTAATCCTGCGAGGTGGTTGAGATGATCTGTTTCAGTTGCTCGTCTCCTCGCGCGACAGTATAGGTGGCATCGCCATTCTTGCCCTTTGGAGCGTAGGTGTCGGGCGGCAGGGCTTTGAGCGCACCGGAACGGGTGAGGACGACCACCAGCGGCTCGCGTTCGTGCAGGCTCTCCACTGTCTCGATGGGCGCGTGGGCATGCCCATCGGCGTCGATGGTGGTGCGCCGCTCGTCGCCGAATTGTTTGATAAGCTGCTGCATCTCTTTTTTGAGCAGGGCGATCAGCGCCTTACGATCGCCCAGCAGGCGCTCCAGTTCGCTGATGCGCGCGAGCAATTCCTCTTTCTCGCGCGCATACTTCCCGGCGTCCAGTTTCGTGACCTGAGCCAGCGTCATGGAGGCGATGACCTCGGACTGGATGGGCGTGAGCTTGTAGAGCGTTTCGATCTGTTTGCGAGCGGCGGAACGATCCTCGGCCTGCTGGAAGATTTTGACGATACGGTCTGCGTGGGCCGCGCCGATGATGAGGCCCTCGACAATGTGCAGGCGTTCGCGGGCCTTGCGCAGCTCAAATTGCGAGCGGCGCGTCAACACGTCGATCTGGTGCGCGTTCCAGTAGTTGAGCAGGTCGAGCATGCCGGTCTGGCGCGGCTGGCGCGCGGCCTGCATGGGTTCGCCAAACAGGAAGACCATCTGGAAGGAGAGCGCGACCTGCAGGTCGGTTTCGCTGAACAACTGCGAAAGCACCTGTGCGGCATCGGCATCCTTGCGCAGTTCCAGCACGATGCGCATCCCCTTCTCCGTATCGCTTTCGTCGCGCAGGTCGGGCATCAGTCCTTCGAGCTTGCGCGCGTTGATGGCCTTGACGATAGAAGCTTTGACCTTGTCGCGGCCAATCGGCGGGATCTGCGTGACGATCAGCGAGCGGCTGCGCGGCATCTCTTCCAGGCGCACCTCGGCGCGCACGATGATACGTCCCTTGCCCGTCGTAAAGTAGTCCTTGATGCCCTCGTTGCCGATGATGCGACCGCCCTGACTGAAATCGGGGCCGGGGATGTAGGTCATGAGTTGCTCGACGCTCATCTTCGGATTGTCCAGCAGGGCGATGCAGGCGCGCATGACCTCGCCCAGATTGTGCGGCGGGATGTTGGTCGAAAGACCGACTGCGATGCCGCTGGACGGGTTGACGATGGGGGGGATGCGTCCGGGCAGGTAGTCCGGCTCCAGCACCTTCGGGTCCTGCTTGTAGGTCGGGTGCAGGGAGACAGTTTCGCTCTCCATATCGGCCATCATCGCCTCAGCCAGGGGCGAGAGGCGCATTTCGGTGTAGCGATAGGCAGCCGGAGCATCGCCGTCCTCGCTGCCCATGTTACCCTGCCCCTCGATCAAGGGATAGCGCATAGTGAAGGGCTGGGCCATGCGCACGGCAGCGTCGTAGACCGAGGTATCGCCGTGCGGGTGATAGTTGCCCAGAATAAGGCCAACTACCTCGGCGCTCTTGACCGTCGGACGGCTGGAAAGATAGCGGGCCTCGCGCATCCCGGCCAGGATACGGCGCTGCACCGGCTTCAAGCCATCGCGAGCATCGGGCAGCGCGCGGTCGGTGACAACGGAGAGGCCATAGGTGGCGAAGGCGTGCGCCATGATAACGGAAAAATCTTCTTCGCGAATGCCGCCGTTATTGTTATTATTGTTATTCAGTTGTGTGGTCAGTGTGTCGCTATTTCTTGGCATACGTTATACATCCAGTTCTTTGATCTTACGCGCATGTTCGGCCAGGAAGCTGCGGCGAGCTTCCGCGTTCTCATCTTCCATCAACTGCGTGACCAGCTTTGCCGCCAGCACGCCATCTTCCATCGTGACGCGCTTGAGGACGCGGCGGGCGGGGTCAAAGGTGGTGTCGCGCAGTTCTTTCGGGTTCATCTCACCCAGTCCTTTGAAGCGTTTGAATTCCAGCCCCTGAGCGTCGGCGTGCGAGGCGATGAATTGCTGCCGCGCCTCGTCATCGAGCAGCCAGACGACCTTGCCTTTGTATTTGACCGAATAGAGCGGCGGGCAGGCGATATAGACATGGCCGCGCTCGATCAGGTCGCTGAACTCCTGGTGGAAGAGCGTCAGCAGGAGACACTGGATGTGCAGCCCATCCACGTCGGCATCGGTGGCGATGATGATGCGATGGAACTTCAGACGGCTGATGTCGAAGCTGTCGCGCGTCCCCGTGCCAAGCACATTGATAATCGTGCGTATCTCCTCGTTTTCTACGATGCGTTTCAGGTCGGCCTTTGCCACATTGAGCGGCTTGCCTTTGAGCTTGAGTACCGCCTGAAACTCGGAGAAACGTCCCTGACCGGCGCTCCCACCGGCGCTGTCGCCTTCGACGATGAACAGTTCCGCCCGCGATGGATCGCCGGTGTTGCAGCGCAGGAATTTTTTCGACAGCGAGGTATCGATCAATTCGCCGTTCTTTTTATTGCCTGCGCGCGCCAGTTCCTCGACCAGTTGCGCTTCGTTGCGCGCCTTCTGCATCTGCAAGATTTTCTTCAGCCACTCTTTGCCCGGCCCCGGATAGCTCTCAAACCACTCCTTCAATCCCTCGTCAACTACCGAGCGCACAATGCCTTCGACCGGGGCGTTATTCAGGCGATCTTTGGTCTGCCCCTGGAACTGGGGGTTGGTCAGTTTCACCGAGATCGCCACATTCAAACCCTGCTGGATAACCTCTGGCTTGAAGCCGTCCTTCTCACGACTTTTGATGATGCCGAATTTGAGCGCGTAGTCATTGATAACTTTCGTCAGCGCGGCCTTGAAGCCCGTCTCATGCACGCCACCGTCGCGGGTGCGCACGGCGTTCGCAAAACTATACATGGTGATCTTATAGCCGGCTGTCGGCTGCAAGGCGACCTCAACCTGCACGCCATCCTTCTCTTTTGCAATGCCGATCACGTGCTTGAACAGGGGCGCGCTGGTACTCGTCGCCAGGTCGCGCACATAATCGGGCAGGCCCTCACGTGAGTAGAAGTCACGCTTGATCGGTGCATTGGTATCTTCGTCGTAAGCCTCAAGATGGAAGGTGACGCCGCGATTGAGATAGGCGGAAGCCTTGAGGCGGCTGATAACGGCATCCAGCGAGTACCAGGCATCGGCATCGAAGATCGAGCGGTCGTAGAGCCAGCGCAACTGCGTGCCGTGCAGGGCGGGATCGCACGGCGTAATCCTGTGCGGCATGGCAACCCCGCGACTGAACGTCTGGCTGAACTGCTGCCCATCCTTCCAGATGGTCAGTTCCAGCCTTTCTGAAAGCGCGTTGATAATCGTCGCCCCCACACCGTGCAGGCCGCCGGCAGTCTTGTACGCTCCTTCGGCGAACTTGCCGCCCGAATGCGGTACGGTGAGAATAACGGTCGCGGCGGGCAGGTAGTCGCCCTGATAGAGCATGGGGTCAAACGGCATCCCGCGCGCCTCGTCTCGTACTGTGACCCATCCATCCGAATCGATGCGCAGCCAGATGTGCTTTCCATAACCGGCAACCGCTTCGTCAACCGCGTTGTCCAACGCTTCCCAGATCAGGTGGAGCAAGCCCGAAGTCGAAGTGGACCCGATGTACATGCCAGGGCGATGCCGTATTGCTGCAATACCTTCCAGTACCTGTATATCAGCAGCAGAATATGCGCTCTGCCTTTTTGCGCGCGGCCTGCCCTCTTTCGTTCCCGTCTTCACGACAGCCGTCTCTCGATATTCTTCAGTTTTCTCTGGCGTAAACAACGTCAGTTGCTCCTGCGCCGAATCGTCAATTGTCTCCTGTAACATGGGGGATAATTTTGGAGTGCGCGCCATAGATACGTATTTCCTCTCTAAAAATTCTTCCTTGCTATTCAGCATACAGCCTGTAGCGCGGAAAGTCAATAGTTTTTCGACCAAAAGTTCTATCTTTTTGTTCCAAACACTCTTTTGCAATCCGGTAATGACTACAGGAAAGTCTTCCGCATCCGCAAATAGCGGCGGAACAAAAGAGGGAATTTTTTCCTATTCTTACTTCAAAAAGATCATTGTTATGCATCCTTATCCGTTTTGAAAATATGGAAGAGCAGAAATATTGGACTCTGCTCTCTTAAAAACCTTTTTCGTGGGACTTTTGTTCCCATACTTGTTTTTTCGTATTTTTTTGCGTATACTTGTGTAACATACGGCTATACGAATCATTTATCAATCTGTACCATGTACACAGTGCTTGAAATATCTTGTTTCCGTCTCGCATAGGAAATTCGTCTTAATCAATCTGGTTATTATGCACATGAGATATTGCAATTCGTGATAAAATGAAGGAAATTGTGCTTATCCTGTAGCATTTTCAACAACTTATACGGCCAGTTTTTCAGGTCGAGACAGCTACGCAACATTACGAAGAAAGGATGGAAGAACGTATGCCACGTCCATCGAAGCCCGTTCCCCCCGACACGCTCGGCGGACGCATACGAGCGGCGCGTGAAAACCTGCGCTTCTCACTGGCACAGGTTGCCGGCGACCGCTACAGCACCAGTCTCATCTCTCAGATTGAGAGAAACCGTGTAGAGCCTTCACATGACAGCCTTCTCTATCTCTCAGAGAAGCTCAGGCTGCCATTCATGGAGCTGGAACAGCTAGCCCGCCAGCAACGTGAAGCGGAAAGCGAAGTCCAGCAGTACCGGCGCTATGAGGAGATCATGGAAGAGGTGAACGAGGCGCGCGCGCGCAGAGACTACACGCGCGCCCTCAAGCTTCTGGAATCGCTTTCCTTTGCCCACATTCCCCTGGCCCTGCGCTGGCGCCTTGCCTCTCTACGCGGTCAATGTTACTTTGACCTGCGCAGATTTGTCCTGGCACAGAAAGATTTCATGGTCGCTGTGGCCGAGAAGCCGGAAACCGTGCCAGAGGAGCAGCGATTGGAGGAGATGATCCTGCACCTGCGCCTGGCCGCGACCTACCGCGAGCTGGGGCAGCTTGATGAGGCCCTTGAGGAATACCAGCTAGCTCTGGAGATGATGGATTCGACCACATCCCTGATCTACGTGGCGGAGACGCACTGGGGCATTTCACTGATTGCCAGCGAACTGGCCAACAGGCCAAAAAACGGCGCTATCTGCCCGGTTGAGCAGGCAAGGCAGTTGCGTATCGCCCTTGAACATGCCAGCAATGCCAGCATTCTCTACCGCTCGGTAGGGCAAAAACAGCGCGAAGCTCTGCTTCTCTGCCAGATCGGCCTTATCAAAAAGGCGCAGGGCAACATGGCGGAGGCCCGCGAGCAGTTGCGCGCCGTGCTTGATAAGTGGCAAAACAGACTCGAAGAGCCTGCTGAAAACCCGGAAGAGAGCCAGCGAGAGCGCAAAGAATGGGCTAATCTCGTCTCCGTTGTTGCCTGTTCGCTTGCCTGTATAGAACTGGAAGAGAAACATTACGATGAGGCGCTGCGCTATATCAAACAGGCGCAGGCCGCCGGGCAGATGAGCTATCGAATCAGACAGGCGGAGGCGGCAATGACGCTTGGCCGCATCCTTGAGGCAATGGACAAGTATAATCCGCAGGCTCAGCAAGCCTTCCGCGAAGCCATCAACGCGCTGGCCCCCACCGACCGGCTCGCGGCACGCGTTCGCGCTCATGACCTGCTTGGTCGCCACCTGCTCAAAATAGGGGAGACAGAAGCCGGGGAACGCGAACTCGACCACGCACGCTACCTCGCCAATCTCGCTTCCGGCGGCCATACCCCCACGCTCACGCCCGAAGGGGAACTGGTGGAGTGAGAGGGATGCTGCGACCTGCGCGGTTGCGCAGGCCGCGCCGCAAGGGGTACCCTGCGGCGCGGTCTGCCTGTGGGGCTACAACATCTTGCCGCCTCGCACGTACATGCCTGTACAGAGTATAATAAGAGAGCGGTACACGAGCAGTTGTACGCTGAGCAAGCAGGGCAGAGCATGTTTATCGCACGGAGCGGGAAGGAGCGTTCTGGATGAAACCGATTACAGGTCAGTATGAGTTTGCGCATCAATCAGGGATTGGACTCGATTACTTCACTTCCCGCCTCGACCGCCTGACCATTTACCCCAACGGGCGCTTTTTATTGATTACGCAGGATCGCAGTCGCCTCTCCAACGCGGCGCAATCGCTGCTCAGCGGGCAGCAGGTCTCGACCGCCGCCCCTGAGACACGGCGCGAGGGCAACTACATTCTTCAGGGCAATGCAATCTCGTTCCGCTTCGATGACGGCTCGCAGGAGCAGGGGCAGGTTTCATGGAATGGTGAGGGCATTCAGATCGGCCAGAACTTCTTCAACAAGGTCTCTGATTCAACCATGATTCCCCCCACGCAGCGCGTGAAAAAGGATATGGACGATATCGCGAAAGGGCTGAAGATCGCAGGTACGATTGGAGGGATGGCGCTCAAAGCGGCCAAAACGGTGCATAGCACCATTCAGGCCGTGCAGGAGGCAGGTACCGGCCAGCCCAATCCTTTTACTGTCCAGCAACAGGGACAGAACCAGGCAGGGGCCGCACCTGCTCAGCCTGGCCAGCAGCCACAGGGGCCATACGCGCCGCCCGCCAGCGCCCAGGGAGGACCGGCCATGCCATCCGCGTATGTGCCTCCAGCCTCGGTGCAGCCATCGGCACCGGGAATACGACCGGCACCGGGTTCTGCTGCCCCTGTCCAGCCTGTTCAACCTGTACAACAACCACAACAGCCGCCGCTCTCTCCACCACCGGCGTCTCCGGCACCTGCACCCGCCGTTGCCACACGCTTCTGCGACCAGTGCGGCGCGCCCGCCCGGCCCGGCAAACGCTTCTGCAACCAGTGCGGCGCGGAGCTTCCCTAGAGCTGACTGTTTGACGAACCTGTAGCTTTACGGCTCTGGCTGATCTTTCATCAGTAATTCGTAGGCGGCGATAATGCGCATCATCTGCTGGCGGTCTCCGCCGCGATCAGGATGATGCTTCTTAGCCAGAACACGGTAGCGGCGTTTGATCTGCTGCCGCGTCGCGTTCGGCGGCAGGCCAAGCACATTGAGCGCCTGCTGGCGTTCGAGCGCGGCGCGGGCCGGATTCGCCCGGCTGTACCAGAGCGCCCGCGCCCCCAGGCGCACAATATTCCAGAGTAATGAGGCGAACGATTTCTGTGATGACGAACCCATATCAGTCTTCTACCCGTTCCGGCGTGGCATTCTCTTGATCTTTCACACAAGGGAGCATCGATTGCTCTCCCCCTATTATAGCCCATAGCAAGTCAGGGTGAAACGGGAAACGGGTATGAGCCGTGATTGAAAAAGAGGACGAGGTTGGCTCTGAATATCTATTGTAATAGTGGGAAGAGGTGTAATGATGGCAACCAGAACACACGACACACAGACACCCGCCGACGCGCAGCGGCAACCAGGGATTGTACAGGCTGCGCAGAAAGATGTGCAGCGTGTTGAGAAAAAGGCTCAGCCACTCATCGCATTTTTCACGAAATTCAACAACGACTGGGTAATGAACCTGTCGGCAGCACTTGCGTATAACCTGCTCACGGCCATCTTTCCTATCGCCGTAGCCATTCTCGCCATTCTTGGCTTTATCCTGGGGCATTTGAGTCCCGGCACAATGGATAGCATTACCAGCGCGCTGCAAAACGTTTTTCCCTCTTCGATCTTATCAAACAAAGACTTTGTCAAAACCATCAGCCATCAACTGGCGAATGTCTCCGGGCCGCTAGGCATTATCGCCCTGCTGGTCGCCATCTTTGGCGGCTCGCGCCTGTTTACATTGATGGAGGGCTGTTTTGACCTCATTTACCACGTGAAGCCGCGCGGCCCCCTCCAGCAGAATATCATGGCCATCGGCATGTTACTGTTGTTTGTGATCCTTGTCCCTCTGATGGTTGTAGCCTCAAGCGGACCTGCGCTGGTCTTCTCGCTGCTGAAGTACACACCGTTAGCCTCGCTGGCTTCCAGCGGCCCTATCGTCTTTATCGGCGGCATTCTCAGTGGCCTGATCGTCTCGTTTATCCTGTTCCTGGCCATCTATATCGTGGTTCCAAACAAGAACATTAGCTTTGGTAATAGCTGGCTCGGCGCACTGGTAGCCGCCGTCTTGCTTGAGCTATTCTTGACGCTCTTCCCATTCTACGCGACACATTTTATGGCGGGCTACGTCGGCCAGATCGGCTTTGCCGTCATTTTGCTGGCATTCTTTTACTACTTTGCCGTCATTCTCCTGCTGGGAGCCGAGATCAACGCCTTCTTCGCCGCCAAAGTCGTCGCCACTCCTGCGGACCTGGTAACGATGATCCACGACTGGACGAGCCACGCGCCAGAAAATCAGGAGAAAAAAGAGAAAACGGCGGCTATCTCCCACAAGCCTGTTAATCCGGGCAGCGACTACACCCTCAACCCGATACAGCAGACCAGCCGTTTAGGACACGAGGCACAGGCGGAACAGGGGCAACAGCACGGACGAAGCGAACAGACAGGCCAGAGCGGACAGGCACCCGCGCAAGCAATACATTCCGCGTCATCCACGCAGTCAGAAGACGAACACATGGTGCAGGAAGCTAAAAAGGCGGTGAAACAGGCGCAGAAGCATGGGCAGCAGAAACAACCATCATCTTCTCTGTCCTCGAAAGTGGTGCCTGTGCTTGAAGCAGTGGCAGGAACCGCCCTCGCTTTTGTCGTGGAGCTGGTGCGATCGAGCAGGAAAAATAAGACGCGGAAACCGGCAGCATAGAGAGATAGTGGCAAGAACGGAATATTACGCAAAGTGACCGCATGGGCTTGTATGCTCAGCGGTCACTTTGTATAGCAGCATAAGAAGAAAACGTATTCTGTGGATAAACTGATCGTCTTTTGTCTTGACTTCCATAAGACTCTTCTGCTACACTTTGATGCAATATATATCCTCGCGTCAGTAAGACGGATAGCACCCGATACCATCAGAAAGTGATAGGCTTATTATCCTTTCTTTCAGAAAGAACTTGGGTTCACTCGAACAATACGAGAGGTTGCGTGCATGACCGGTGAACATTCCTCAAACGCCAGCGATCAAGAGCGCCTACGGCTCCTGGCAGCCCTGCGAGAGAGCGAAATCCTGCGCGAGCTTGGGGAGTTACTGGCTTCCTCTCTCGATATTGAGCATATTTTGAACGTACTGGTCAGGCGCACAACGGAGGCGTGTGAGGTAGAACGCTGTGCCGTCTGGCTCTATGAAGAACACCGCGCCGTCTTCGTCCCTGCCGCCTACTATCTCTCTTCACCACATCTGGATAGCCAGGATATCAAAGCGGCAGCCCATATCTGGTACCGCAGTACGCTGCCCGGTGACGATACCGTCATACGCCGCCTCATTGAGGAAAGGACGCTCTTCGTGCCAGACCTGCGCAGCGAACCCAGTATGCGCTTTGTCGCCGATACCTTTCTGGTTCGTTCCGTTCTGCTGCTCGCACTGGTACGCGAGGGGCAGGTGGTGGGCCTGATGACGCTCGACGACCCCGGCAAAAGCCGCACCTTTTCCCCGGAGCAGGTGCAAATGGCGCGCGCCATTGCCCAGCAGGCCGCGATCGCCATTGGCAATGGCCGCCTCTATCAGCAGGCGCAGATGGAACGCAGGCGCGCAGAACAGCTCATCAAGCGAGTTCAGGCCATTAACCAGGTGGCAACAGCCGTCAACACGGGCGAAGACCTGGCCGATGTGCTGGCTATTGCTCTGGATTCCCTGGTACACGTCCTGGATGCCAGCGGCGGCCTCATTGTGCTGCTGGAAGGCGACACGCCGGTAGTGGTGAGTAGCAAACAACTGAAAGCCAGGGAAGAGGAGGCGCCAGCAGGTATCACGCTTTCCGAACTTACACACTGCCAGCAGGCCGCGCGCAGCGGCCTGCCGCTACTGACCGGTAGCGAGCAAACGACGGGACGCGAACAGGACTGGTATAAGGCGCAGGGGCTGGCCCATATGATGGTTATTCCACTGATGGCAGGAGCGATGCGCAACAACGGAGAGGCAACAGCGCATGAAGAGAAACGCAGGCAGCCCTACTGCCTGGGCTTTGCCATCGCCAACTATCTCCACGAACCCCGCCAACTCTCGCACGGCCAGTTCGCCTTCGCCCAGGATATCGCAGCGCAATGCGCGCTCGCCGTTGAAAAGCAACGCCTGCTGGAAGATGCCCACGAAGCAGCCGCACTGGCCATGGAGCGCGCCAACACGCTGGACGCCGTCTTGCAATCGCTGACAGAAGGCATTACCGTGATTACCCAGGATCATGAAGTTGTCATAGGCAACAAAGCGGCTTCCCGCTTCCTGGGCGTGCCGGTCGGCGCCGGCGAACAATTACACACCTTCCTGCATCGTTTCCCCAGCATGACGCTCGACGGACAGCCCATTCAGGACGAAGATTTTCCCGTGAGCCGCGCGTTGCGCGGCGAGCGCATCCGTCGCGAACGCTTCATGACCTATCGCGTCGATGGAGCGCGTCGCGTCGTTGAGGTCAATGTTACGCCCATGTTCGATGAGCAGAAGCAGCAGGTCGGTGTGGTCAGCGCCTTTCGCGACATTACCGAGCAGGTTGAGGCCGAGGAACACATCCAGCATGCCCTGGAAACCATGCTCAAGGTGGCAGAAGCCGTCTCCGGCCTCACCGATATCTACGATATCCAGCGCCGCGTGCTGCAACTCACGCTGAGCGCGCTGGCCTGCGAACGAGGCGTAGTCTATCTCTATGACAACACGCGGCACATCTTCACCCCTTTGCTCTCAACCGGCTTTGTCAGCGATAACGAACAGCAGTGGCTCAGCGAGCAAAACCGCTGGCTCTCGCCTACCATCGATGAGTTTCAGGAATTTAAGGAGCAATTAATTCAGGGCCATGCCCTGTTGCTGCATGCCGAGCAATTCCGGCGCACCACCGGCTCGCTCGCCAACCCCCCATCGCAGCCGCCTATGATTCTGGCCGCGCCCATCACCCATAACGAGCGCCTGCTGGGCCTGATGCTGCTTGATCGCTCGTCCAATCCCCAGCAAAACCATTTCAGCCTCTGGGATATGGCGATGGTCGAAGGCATTTCAGAACTGGCGGGCCTCGCCATCGAGCAGGCATATTTGCAGGAAGAGGCAACCAGCGCGCGCGCCAATGAGGCAGCAATGCGCGAGGCCAACGCGCTCAAAGACGAATTTATGTCCATCACCGCCCACGAATTCCGCACCCCGCTCACCGTCATCCTGGCCCACTGCCAGATGCTCCTGCGCACCCTGCGCCGCAGCAGCGGCGACCTCGGCAAAAACGATGACGTGATCGATAGCCTCTCGACCATCGAGAAACAAACACACCTGCTGACCGATATCGTCAATGCCTTCCTGGAGGTGACACAGATCAATCGCGGCCAGCTCACACTCAAGACGGAGGAAGTGGACCTGGTGGAGATCGCACACCAGGTCGTCACAAACTATAGCGCAACCTCGTCCAACCACCAGGTCAGCTGCGTCATCGAGCCTTGCCCGAATGATTACCTCGTCAAAGGGGACAACTCACGCCTGTTGCAGGTCATGGGAAACCTGGTACAAAACGCCATTAAATACAGCCCACTGGGCGGCCCTGTTACCGTTCGACTACGCCAGCGTATTCTTAGTGAAGGGACTTCGATGGCAGAGAAAGAGACGACAGGTCTCGCCACGTCTGTACAGAGAAAACGCCTCATTGAGGTATGCGTTGAGGATAAGGGTATGGGCGTTCCTAAAGATGCACAGGCCCATCTCTTTGAACGCTTCTACCGGGCATCCAATACACAGGGCAGCAAAGTCAGAGGCGTCGGCCTCGGTCTCTATCTCGTCGCGGAACTCCTTCGCTTACATGGTGGTTCGATTCGTGTAGAGAGCAGTGGCATCCCCGGTGAAGGGAGCAACTTCATCTTTACACTTCCCGCGTTAGAAAGAGACCTGGAAAACAGTGAATGAACTACGAAGCTGGCTACTGAGACTGGCAAAAGAGACAATGGCACGCGAGGGCAGCGAGGATGCTGCCCACGATTATGACCATCTTGAGCGCGTCATGGCGCTCGCGGATACCATTCAGGCGCGCGAAGGCGGCGACCTGCCAACCATCTGGGCAGCGGTCGCCTTTCACGATATCGGCCAGCAGCGCGAATTTCGCTCCGGCGGCGATCACGCCCTGATCGGCGCGGACATGGCGGCTGAATTGCTGACAAACACACAGTTTCCGCAACAGGCCATTCCCGTCGTGCAACAGGCCATTCGCGACCATCGCCTGACGGGCGGAGCTACCCCACAATCGCTGGAAGGGCGTATCCTTTACGACGCCGATAAGCTCGATTCGCTGGGCGCCATCGGCATCGGTCGCCTCTACTGCATCACTGGCCGCTACAATCAAAAGGTCTACTCCCCGGTACCGGACAGCATTGAAGAGCCGATCAACCCTCTGCTCGTGCGTACATTACGGCGCGACCCCGATTATTCGCCCTACATTGAGTTCCAGTTACTGTTCGGCAATCTGGCCGAACGCATGAAGACACGCACCGGGCGCGAACTGGCACGGGAACGCTACGCTTTTATGGAAACGTTCTTCAAACGGCTGCGCCAGGAGGCGGAAGGGGAGCTTTAGGCTTCCCCTTCCGGCTGCAATACCGCATAATTGAACGAGGTTTTCACCTTCGTCGGCGCGCTGAGATGGACGGTAAAGCCTGTGCCGGGATGTAGTGAGATATATTGCACCACCACCGGTCCGGGATCAGAGGCCAGCATAACCGTCACTACGCTCGCGGCAGTAATCTGCGAACAGGCAATCGTGACATCACCCTGACCGGCATCAAAGCTGCCGGAACCAGAGAACGCCTGCCAGCGCGCCAGGACTGCATCGCTCTCCGGCGCGCGCACCGATGGCAGGCGTCCACTCGTCGTCTTTTCATAGATCGTTTCACTGCCCGTCGCGGCTTCCGTCGGGGCAGTTTGCCGCTCATCAACAACGGGCAACTCAAGCGTCGGCTCACTTCTGGGAATGGGAAACGTATTGCTCAACGCGAGCGGCTCTGTGCTGTCATGAGGTGGGTAGCTTCCCGTTCCCTCCTGACCGCTCTCCCTCTGGCCACCAACCCCGTGCAACGATGTACCCTTCGGCGCGGCCTCCAGATGCACTTTTGTGGGGTATCCCGCCGGGCGCGCCTTGCCCTCTTCCTGCGCCGTCGTTGTGGCATTGCGGGGAAGTTGAGGGATCGGCGGCAACGCAGGCGCGGGGAGCGGATGATGCATGGCCGAGGCATCAATAATCGTCGTCGTTGTTGTAGTCTCAGAATGTTCGACGCGCACCGTCGTCACCGTTTGCATGCTCAAATTCGGGCTGGCAAGCAAACCCGGCATGGGAATATAGGTCTCCTGCGCCGTCGGCGGCACGGGCGGCTGTGCCGATTGCCCGCCCGCTGCGTGACCCTGAAATGGCAGGGTAATCGCGGCCAGGGACATGGTAACGCGCTGTGCCAGGCGAGAAAACACGCCGCCTTGCTGTTTCTCCTGAGCAGGCGGGCGCCCCTGCGTGTCACCAGTCTGTACAACAGCCGCCTGGGGCTGACCGGCAGCGGGAACCGAACCTGAAACCTGAGACGCCACCGTATACATCGGTTTTGTTTGCAGACTCAAACGAGGTGGAATCACCGCCGTCGCTCTCCGTACCTCACCACTCTGCCCATCTCCCACGTGTCCTCCCCCTTCTTCCTCATCATCTTCATCCAACCACTCCTCTTCCGCACCCTCCGCCAGCGTCTGCTCCACCGAAGCCGACAGCTCGATGCGGCCTTTCTCAAGACGAGAACGCCACTGACGCTGCGTTTGTTCATCCAGTTCATCAAACCAGGCCATCACGTTCCCCCTTCCTTGCGTATACATCTCTTCTTTCCCTACAAGACTCCGTTCTTTCCTCCCCTCTTCCAGCTACCGCCAGACAGCCGTTGTTTGCCACGCCGCCGATAAAAGAGCCTGTCTCCTCTCTTTTGCATATCCGTGACATACAGTGAAATATCGAAAGACAGTATAGCATACTTCGCGAATATTCCCGGAATCTATAGCCCATCCGGGTAGAAGAGCTTATCGCTCCCGCCCGGTGAACTGAATAGGAATATATGGTTGCAGCAGGGTTATTTTCTTGTCAGCCGCAGCGCCAACCGCTACAATACCATCCTGAGACGGCAAAATAAGCCGTTCCGACCATGCTACCTATCCAGGTAGACAGGACAGAGCGTCAAAATTATTTTCTTGAGGAAGGGTTCGATGAAACTTACCGGAAGTCACAAATTCAAAGCGTCCAGCCAGCAGGTGTTCAATGCTATTCTCAATCCCAGCATTCTGCAATCGTGCATCCCCGGTTGCAACTCGGTTGAACTGCTCGATAATAGCCGCATCAGAGCCAATATCACCACACCGCTGCCGGGTCTGAAAGGCCCCTACGGCATCGTCATTAAAATCGCGCAGATTCAGGCCCCCAACTACCTGGTGCTTGAGGTGAAGCGGCAGGGTACCGGCGGCTCCGTCAATGCCAGCAGTCAGATTCGCATCAGTGATGAGCCGGACGGCGCGGTGCTGAACTACGACGCCACCGCCGATCTCGAAGGCCCCATCAAGATCGCCGACAACCCGCTTGGCCGGGGCATCACCAACAACACGCTGAACAATCTCTTTGCCAACCTGGACAAGGCGATTGTTTAGGTTCAATCGGGAGGTTACGAAGGAGCCTGATTCCTGCCGCCTCTGCAGGAAGTAGACCATCAAACCTGAAAAGGTCAGGGGTCAAGGCACTTGCACAGCTTCTTGAGAAAAGCAGAGAGGGCGGATAACTTCTCCTTGACAGGGAAAGTTATCCGCCCTCTTTGAGTACCCATGGCAGCAGAGATTGCCGATATTGCATACATCAAGCCAGTTTTACGAGGAAATTTTGAGAATCGCCGCGACCATATCGCCGCCCGGCGGCACGAGCAGGCCGTCGCGTTCTATGAGCCAGTCTTGCAGCAGCGAGCGAAGTTCCTGGCCGGTTCGCTCATCTGACGGTAAGATCAACTGCTCCTGCAACTCCCGAACGGCATCATCCAGCGACGGGTAGCGCAGGCTGGGCGGGATTCTGACAATCTGCACGTCGGCGTAGACGCCCATTTCAAACAGGACATCCAGCACGTGAATGTAGGCCGGTGGCTCCTGGCGATCGTCTCCGTGGAAGTGCCGCCAGAGAGGGGCGGTGAGGGCGTCGATAGAGGTGGCGCGGTGGTAGATGTAGCAGGCACGATCGCTCGCCTTGAGCAGCTTTGTCAGGAAAGCTTCGATATCGCGAATGGGGTAGAGGACGTGGCTGCAAATGACCACGTCGGCGTGCAGGTCGTCCGGCGCATCCTGCCAGGTGGCCTGCACGTAGGAAACGTTAGTGAAACCTGCCTCCTGCGCGTCCTGTCGCAGGAAGCCAAGCATGGAAGCATTTGGCTCGACGGCGGTCACATGCCGCACGAGAGGGGCAAGGGCCAGAGCAAACCGGCCTGTTCCCGCGCCCACGTCCAGCACGCTCATCTGCGGCGTCACCTCGCTGCTCACGCGACGGAAAAACGGATCGGTCAGGGCAGTCTGCTTCGTCGAGCGGTGGTAGCCGCGAGCGCGCCGATCCCAGAAATCGGCGCTGGTGCGGCCTAAACGGGCATAGGCCGCGTCCATCTGTCGCGCTCGCGCATCCAGCAGTGCCTGCCAGCGTTCAACTGCTTCACCCATTGTCACGGCTTTCGTACTATCCTGATGTCTTTGACCTGACCTTTTCGGGTTTGATGGTCTACTTCCCGCAGAGGCGGCAGGAACCGGGTTCTTTCCCGGTCTCCCGTCCGGGATTGAAACTAGCCTACGCTATCCCGCCCCTCGACTGCCGCCGTATCAGATGCTTGCAGCTTTTGCTTGAGGCAGTCAAAAAACTGGCCGGTGAGTTTCTCCACCGTTCCCTGCATGAGGCGCGCCCCCACGCTGGCAATCGTACCGCTGACGGTCACGTGGGCCTTCCAGTCCATGCGTGTCTGGTTGTCATCAAGGGCGGTCAGGTCCATATCTCCGGTCATGTCAACGTTACTGCCGGGGGCCTTGCCACGCGCTTTGATGACCATAATCTTTGGCGCTTCCTTCTCTGGCCGCGTGACATCCATCGTGAATTTCGCCTTGACCGCGCCGATGCCGACCGAGACCACCGCCTTCCAGTGTTCCTCGCCCAGTTCTTCCATACCCTGGAAACCAGGCGCGCACGAGGCTACGTTATTCACGTCCATGAGGAAATTCCACACTTTTTCAATGGGCGCGTTAATTGTTTGACTTCCTGAAAAATCCATATGGCATTACCTTTCCTGTTGCTCTACAAGATATTCCTGTGGATTGCGCTCAAACAACCGCTTGCAGGCGGGGCAGCAGAAATAGAATTCACGTCCCTCATACGTGCTGCGATGCCGCGCAGTTGCTATCTCCACTATCATACCACAGACTGGATCAAGCGCGGTTTCGGGTAATATTGTAGCACGAATTTCCAGCCCGCCCTCGCTTTTGCCTTCCTGTATCTGCCCTGCATCCTGCGATGCGGGCGCGGGAGACGGCGTGAGCGTGCCGCGACGGCGTACCTGCACAAGTTCGGCCAGGATGCTGGCGGCAATCTCCTGCGGGGTGGTTGCGCCGATGTCCAGCCCTGCCGGGGCCTTGAGGCGCGCAATCTGCGCTTCTTCCAACCCGGAGCCGCGCAGGTAATCGCGCACCGCCCCGGCGCGGCGATGGCTGGCTACCATGCCCACGTAGCAGGCCGGGCTGCGCAGCGCCTGTTCCAGCGCGTCCTCGTCATATTCCCCGTGCGAGGCAACCAGAATATAAGTCCGCTCGTCGGGCGCGAACTGGCTTATATCAGCCTGGGACAGGGGAATCACGGTAAAGTCGAGTACCCCCGCCAGCGCGTGCAGCGCGGCCAGCACGGGCGAATCGCCGATCAACAGCAGGCGGGGCTGAGGCAGATGGGGTTCCATATAGATATCTAACGCTCCTCCACTGGTGCAGGTCATGGGAAACACACGCACGTCGCGCCGCAGCACGCCCACCTCCGGCGAGCCGAGCCGCAGCAAAAAGGGGTCGCCTCCCTCACGCAGCACGCGCAGAGCCTCGCGCACCACCACCGGCTGCGTGCAACTGCCGCCAACCCAGCCGGTAATGCTCCCATCCGGCTGCACAATGGCCCGCGCCCCCACATGGGCCGAGGTGGGCTGCTCGCGCCACACAACAGTCGCCAGCACAAACGGCTTCCCCGCCTGCGCCAGTTGATGAGCCAGTTCAAAAATGCTATCAGGCATATCAGTATCCTCCCGCCAGCTTTACACAGCTTTCTTGAGAGAATACATAGCATAAGCAGGCACCGTGTCAGTAGATACATTTGGAGGGTATGCCCCCTGCAAAAGTAGGGCTAGAAGCTATTCCTGCTTCCCGATGGCACAGAGCTACAGGAAAGCCATCCCGCCCTCTCTGCCTCTTCCCACCTCCCCGGTTGCCTGTATTTGCCAGAAACCTCTTAGAGCGCGCGGACGTGTTCATTAGCAAGTGGGCAGGTGCCACAGGCGATAGCAACGTTCTATCGTTCTCAAACTTGCGCCTCAAAATCACAGATAGATCACAAAGCCTGTGGTACAATACTGATACTGGATGCGAGCGATACGTAGCACAGACATAGCAGCAAATTCCTGATTGCCGCACGAAAGGGCGTCAGGGGAATGGTGAGCAAACGAGATGACACAGGGAAACAATGTGACAGTTGAGACCGGGCAGGTCACAAGACGCAGGGGGTACTGGTACAAACTCAGCCGCTGCTCTATCTGCCTGCGTTTGCTCTGGCTGCAACTCATAATGCTCAGCGAGCCGGTTGGAGCGCCGGAGCCGCTGCGGCACTGGCTGCTGTGCAAACGCTGTTACGATGCCCTGCTCGTGGAGTTACGCCGCTCGTCGATTCATTCGCCCCTGCGCCTGCGCATCGCTATCGGGCTGGTCGCAGCCGAACGCTCGCCCGCCGCTTATAATACGCCCGCGCGGGCAAAGACCAGCGAGCAGGAGGCATTCCAGCGGGAATTTGCCGTGTTTACCTGGCTCATGATCCTCTTTGCCCTCATGCACATGGTCATTTTTGCCATTATTTTCACGATACGGTAAATGAACAGGCCCCGAACTGATCAGTTCGAGGCCTGCTTTCTTACTGGAACTGGCGTCGGTTTAGTCCGCTGCCAGCCCCTTCTCCTTCAGGATATTCCACACTTTCCAGGGGGTGATGGGAATATCGATGTGGCGCACGCCGACGTGGGCGAGGGCGTCGACGACGGCGTTGACAATGGCCTGCGGCGCGCCAACGGTCGGCGACTCACCGACGCCTTTGGCGCCGATGGGGTGGTGCGGCGAGGGCGTGATCGTGCGGTCGGTCTCCCAGGCAGGCGTCTCCATCGCGGTGGGGATCAGGTAGTCCTGGAAGTTGATGCCGAGCGCGTTGCCATCCTCGTCATAGGAAATTTCCTCGAACATGGCGGGGGCGAGTCCCTGCGTCAGACCGCCGTGAATCTGCCCCTCGACCACCATCGGGTTGATGACGGTGCCGCAGTCATCGACGGCCAGGAAGCGGCGGATATGCACCTGACCGGTACCCCGGTCGATATCGACGACGCAGATGTAGCTGCCGAAGGGGTAGGTCAGGTTGGGCGGGTCGTAGTAGTTGACGGCCTCCAGACCCGGCTCCAGGTAGGGCGGGCAGTTGGTGTAGGCGGCGAAAGCCAGTTCCTGAATGGTCTTGCCCTTGCCCGGCGACCCCTTGACATAGAAGCGGCCCGGCTCCCATTCCAGGTCTTCCTCGCCGACTTCCAGCAGGTAGGCGGCAATCTTCTTCGCCTTGTCGCGTACCTTGCGCGCCGCCACCGCCGTTGCCGCGCCCGCGACGGGCGTGCTGCGGCTGGCATAGGTGCCGAGGCCGTAGGGGGCGGTATCGGTATCGCCATGCTCGACATCCACATCATCGGGCGACATGCCAAGTTCGGCGGCTATTATCTGGGCGAAAGTGGTTTCATGGCCCTGCCCCTGCGTCTGCACGCCGATACGCGCCAGTATCTTGCCCGTCGGATGCACCCGAATCTCGCAACTATCGAACATCTGAATGCCCGCGATATCAAAATGCTTGCCGGGGCCGGCGCCGACGATCTCCGTGAAGCTGGAGATGCCAATGCCCATCAGTTCGCCGCGCGCGCGCTTCTCCGCCTGTTCGCGGCGCAGTTCCGCGTAGCCGACCCGATCCATTGCCAGCTTCAACGCGCCCTCGTAGTTGCCGCTATCATACGTCCAGTTGAGGGCCGAACGATAGGGGAACGCTTCCGGCTTGATGAAGTTTTGCATACGCAGTTCCGCCGGGTCCTTGCCGAGATCGTGGGCCAGCGTGTCCATCATACGCTCGATCAGGTAGGAGGCTTCGGTCACGCGGAAGGAGCAGCGATAGGCGATGCCGCCGGGGGCCTTGTTGGTATGCACGGCGTCCACATCGACAAAGGCGTTCTTGAAATCGTAGGAGCCGGTGCAGATGTGGAAGAGGCCAGCCGGGAACTTCGTCGGCTGCGCTGCCGCGTCAAACGCGCCGTGATCGGCCAGCGTATGGACGCGCAGGGCTTTGACGGTGCCATCTTTATCGGCGGCAATCTCGGCGTGAATGTGATAATCGCGTCCAAAGCCCGTACTTGCCAGGTTCTCCGTGCGATCCTCAATCCACTTGACCGGCTTGCCTGTTGTGATGGACGCCACGACGGCGCAGACGTAGCCCGGATAGATCGGCACTTTGTTGCCGAAGCCGCCGCCCACGTCGGGCGAGATGATGCGAATGCGATGTTCGGGCAGACCAGCGACGATAGCGAACAGGGTGCGGTGCGCGTGCGGAGCCTGCGAGGTCATCCAGACGGTCAGCTTGCCGGTCGCCTTGTTAAATTGCGCCACGCAGCCACAGGTCTCGATGGGCGCGGGGTGAATGCGCGGGATGTACATATCCTGCTTGACGACGACGCCGTTGGCCTCGGCCTCGGCGAATGCTGCCTCGGTCGCAGCCTTATCGCCCGTCTCCCAGTGGTAGATGTGGTTGGTGGGCTGCCTGTCCTTCTTGTCGGGACGCAGCAACGGCGCATCCGGGTCGAGCGCCTTATGCGGATCGACCACGACGGGCAGCGGCTCGTATTCCACGTCGACGGCGGCCACGCCATCGGCGGCGGCGTAGCGGCTGGTGGCGACGACGAAGGCGACTTCCTGCATCTGGTAATGCACGCGATCCAGCGCCAGCACCGCCTCGGTATCGGCGGAAAGCGTGGGCATCCAGGCCAGCCCGGCGGCATCCAGGTCCTTGCCGGTAATGACAGCTAAGACGCCCGGCACCTGCAACGCCTTGCTGGTATCGATGCTCTTGATGAGCGCATGGGCGTAGGGACTGCGCACGATGTCGCCGTACAACATGCCGGGCAACTGGATATCGTCGACGTAATTGCCCTGCCCGCGTATGAAGCGAGCGTCCTCTTTGCGCTTATAGGCTTCGCCCAGCCCGTGTTTCTGCACTTCGGTTGCCATCATTCGCCTCCCTCTCCGGCGCTGACCGGCACCTCTGCCGACTCTCGCATCTTCTCGGCAGCATATTGAACAGCTTTCACAATGTTTACATAGCCTGTGCAGCGACAGAGATTGCCGGAAATCGCCACGCGAATCTCCTGCTCGTCGGGATTGGGGTTGCGTCGCAGCAGCGCCAGGCTGGTCATCATCATGCCCGGCGTGCAATAGCCGCACTGCAAAGCGTGCTTCTCATGGAAGCCTTCCTGCAAGGGGTGCAGCTTGCCATTCTGCTCAAGCCCCTCGACGGTCATGATGTCGCGTCCATCGGCCTGCACGGCGAACATGGTGCAGGACTTTGTTGCTTTGCCGTCAACGAGGATAGTGCAGGCGCCGCAACTGGTAGTATCGCAGCCAATGTGCGTACCCGTCAGGCGCAGCACGTCGCGAATCCAGTGGACGAGCAGCAGGCGCGAATCCACATCACCCTCGTAAGCCGTGCCGTTAATGGTGGCACGAATATGATGCGTACTCATAATTATTTTCCCTCCGTTGCGCGAGCGTGGGCCTTGCGCAGCGCCCGCACCGTCAGCGTGCGTACCATGTCGCGTTTATACTCGGCGGGGCCGCGCAGGTCGCTGGCTGGATGGGCAGCGGCGGCGGCCAGATCGGCGGCCTGATGAATGGCGGCATCATCGAGCGGTTTGCCGAGCAGCGACTTTTCGGCATCACGCGCCTTGATGGGCGTTGGCCCTACGTTGGTCAGGCCGATGCCTGCATAAGTCACATTGCCATTGTCATCCAGCGTGAGGTAGGCGGCGACACCGGCGATGGCGTAGTCGCCAACTTTGCGCTCCAGCTTGAAATAGGCTCCGCCACTGTGGGCAGTGGGCGCGGGGACGCGAATCTCCGTCAGTATTTCATTGGGGCGCAGCGATGTTTCAAATGAAGAATCGGTAAAGAACTCGTCAATGGGGATAACGCGCTGGCCGCCTGGCCCAACGGCCACGACCTGCGCGCCCAGAGCCAGCATGGTTGCGGGATGGTCGTTGGCGGGGTCAGCATGGGCCAGATTACCGCCGACAGTGGCCCAGTTGCGCACAACAGGGTCGGCCACCACCCCGGCGGTCTCATGCAGAATGGGATAACGATTGCGAATGAGATCAGACGCATCTAACTCGGCCTCACGAGTCAACGCGCCGATGTGCAAGGTGCCATCCGTCTCCTGAAGATAGTCCAGATCGGGGACGCGGTTGATATCGATCAAGACCGAGGGACCCGCGAGACGGAAGCGCAACAGGGGAATGAGGCTCTGGCCTCCGGCGAGAATTTTGGCATCATCGCCATGCTGTTCCAGCAAAGCGACAGCCTCTGGAACACTTCCCGCCACCAGATAATCGAAGGAACCAGGAATCACTAGCTCACCTCCAGAAATCTTTCACGCGCATGCGAACAAACGCTGTTCGCGCCCAACAGAGGGAGGGTAGGGGGTTTCCCGCCCGGCAGCTAAACGCATCAGGCTGCACAACGTGCAAGCCCTATGATACGTCAGTGTAGCACGAAGTGAAAGACTGGCGTTACCCCCGAAAGCAGGCAACATTCGCAGGGTATACCTTCTTTTGGAGGGAAGGCATATATACGAATGGAGGGAAGCAGAAACTCTGAAAGGGCGGCGTAACCGCCGCAGGCCATCCGCCAGGGATGGCCCTACTATACTACGAGCATTCGTGTCGCCTGTGGAGCCATCGCGTATAGTAGGGCCACCCCTGGCGGGTGGCCTGCTCGCTACAACTCCCCACTCGCTACAACTCCCCAGACTAATAGCTATAAGCGTACCCCTGACGCTGAGCCTGGATGAACGCGGCATACCAGCGTCCGCTCTCTTTGATCTGGCGTCGCTGCGTGGCAAAATCGACGTAGACGATGCCGAAACGCTTGCTATAGCCATCTATCCACTCATAATTGTCCAGCAGCGACCAGACAAAATAGCCTTCCACCGGCACGCCCTGCCTGCGGGCATGTTCCAGCATATCGATATGCTCGCGCAGGTACTGCACGCGTCGTTCGTCACGCACAGGACTGCGCCCATCCCACTGATCGGCAAAGGCGGCCCCATTCTCCGTGACCAGAATGAGGCGAGGAGCATATTCGCGATGGACGCGCAGCAGACACTCTCCCAGGCCCTGCGGATAGATTTCCCATGCCATCTCCGTATAGCTGGCGCCGGGAACAGGCACGACTGGTTCATAGGATGGCCCGATGGGCTGCTGTGGATTTCCGCGCCGCGCTCGTAATAGCAGGCGAAAATAGTAGTTGATGCCGACAAAATCCAGAGGAGTCGCAATTAGCGCCATGTCTGCCTCTTGCAGCGACGGGGGAGCAACGGCCAGATCGGTAAAAAGCTGCTCAGGGTATTGCCCGCGAAAGAGCGGGTCCAGAAACCAGCGATTGTAGCGCACATCCATCTGCTCCACTCCCTGCAAGGTTTCCGCGCGCTCATCGGCAGCAAAGACGGGGGTTATGTTGAGCGTGATGCCGATACGCGCATCCTGTGATGCCTGCTGGCGCATGCGAGGCAGAGCTAACCCGTGCGCCAGCAGGAGGTGATGAGCGGCCACCACCGCCGATTGCATATCCGCGATACCGGGGGCATGGGAGCCGAGTCCATAGCCCAGATAGGCGGCGCACCAGGGTTCATTGAGCGTAATCCACCAGCGCACGCGATCCCCCAGACGGCTCGTCACCACCTCGGCATAGTCGGCGAAGGCATGGGCCGTCTCGCGGTTGAGCCAGCCGCCGCGTTCGTGCAACGCCTGGGGCAGATCCCAGTGATAGAGCGTTGCCACCGGCGTAATATCGTGTGCCAGCAAGGCATCCACCAGCCGGTCATAGAAATCGAGGCCGCGCGCGTTGACCGGCCCGCTGCCCTCCGGCAGGACACGTGACCACGAAAGCGAGAAGCGATAGGCGTTCAGGTTCAGTTCCGCCATCAGGGCCACATCTTCCTGCATGTGGTGATAGTGGTCGGAAGCGATCTCCCCGGTCTGACCATGAAAGGTCGTCCCTTCCTGTCTGGCAAAGGTATCCCAGATGGAATCCGCGCGCCCATCTTCGTGCGCCGCTCCTTCAATCTGGTAGGCAGAAGTAGCGGCGCCCCAGAGAAAGTCGGCGGGAAATAAAGAGCGGAAGGAATGATTTCTGCCGGAAGGTCGGCTGCCCAACTGCGCGGCGATGAGATCGGGAACATAGCCCTGTTCCTTGATAAGCTGCAACACTCGTTCCCGCGTTTCAGGGTCAACATCCGGTTTATTGTTCAAGACGCGAGAAACGGTGGCCGTGGAGACGCCCGCGAGTTGGGCGATCTGGCGTATCGTCAGTTTTCCTGGCATTCTTCTGCTCCCCTACCATCGAAAATTCTCTCGGACGTGTCATGCCATAAAAATGTCTCTCGGACGTATCATGCCATGAAAACGTCTCTCGGACATGTCATGCTGAGTGAAGCGAAGCATCCCATCTCGCCCCGCTGAGAAGTGGTTGCCTCAGATGCTTCGCTTCACTCAGCATGACATGTCTGCCCTGCTGAGAAGTGGTTGCCGCAGATGCTTCGCTGCGCTCAGCATGACACGTCCGCCCTGCTGCTGGTTGCCTCAGAAGTGGGGGCCTCAGATACTTCGCTGCGCTCAGCATGATATTGTCCATACCATTTACAACCACCCCTGCTTCACAGCGACCATCACCGCCTCGGTGCGGTTCTTGACGCCGAGTCGATGCAAAATTTCTTGCACGTAGCCCTTGACGGTGTTCTCGCTCAGATAGAGCTGCGTGGCGATCTCGCGGCTGGACAGGCCCTGGGCAACGAGGCGCAGAATGACCAGTTGCTGCGAACTGAGTTGCTCCGGTACGGTTTCCCCGTTGGTCTGTGGCGCTTTGCGCAACTGCGCCAGCACGGCAACGGCGGCCTTCGGGTCGATGGCCGCCTCGCCGCGCGCAACGGCACGAATGGAACGCTTGAGATCAAAGCGTTCGATGTCTTTCAAGATGAAGCCGCGCGCCCCCGCCTGAATGGCCTGCGCGATCAGGGTATCGTCGGTATAGGTGGTGAGGATAATCACCGCCGTCTCCGGGAAGTGCGTGGTGACGGTGCGGCAGACTTCGATACCGCTGGTGCCGGGCAGGCGAATATCGAGCAGGGCAATATCCGGGCGCAGACGTTCGATCAGAGTCAGAGCCTGCTCCGCGTTGGCGGCGTCGCCCACGATGGAGAAATCCGGCTCCGAGACGAGCATGGCCTTGAGACCTTCACGCACCATCTCATGGTCATCGACGATCAACAGGCGAATCATAGCGGCACCACCGCCTTTACAATCAGGCCGCTCTCCTCGCCGTTGGTCAGCAAGAACTGGCCGCCCACCTCTTCGACGCGGTTGCGCATCCCTTTGAGGCCCAGATGCGTGGTGTTGCCGCGATAGGTGGACAGCGTCTGCGCGGGGATGCCAATGCCGTTATCCTGCACGACCAGCACCGCCTGCTCGTTCGTCACCTGCACAGTAACAATCACCATCGTCGCTTCTGAATGTCGGCGTACATTGGTCAGCGCCTCTCCGGCAACGGTGAGCAGCATACTCTCAACATGCGAGGGCAGGGAGCCAGACCATTCAGCAACGACAAGGTCAGCCTCAATGGGCGTGGACTCGCGCAGGTCGCGGATCAGCTTGTAAAGCATGCCGACCAGCCCACCCTCATGCACTTCATTGGAAGAGAGCGCAAAGATAGCGTCACGCACCTGTGCATTGCCGAGTGAGGCCAGTTCTTTGATTGTGCGCAATTGACGAATCAGGGACGAATCTTCCGGCAGGCGTTCCATCACCCAGTCCGCTTTCAAGCCAATGGTGAAGAGGGTCTGCTGCACGCGATCATGCAATTCCTGGGCGATGCGGCTGCGTTCATCGGCCAGCATCTGGCGTTTCTGCACCTCGGTCAGTTCGTGGTGCAGCTCCTGCAAATTGGTGGCAAATTTGCTCAACTCCTGGTTGCGCCGTTCCAGTTCGGCGGTACGCTCGCGCACTTCGTGTTCCAGCCGCGCCGCGTTCTCCTCCATAGCGCGCCGTTCGCGGGCAATCAACTGCGCGTTGTGGATGGCAACGGCAGCCTGCGCTCCCAGGGCCTCCACCAGTTCGACGTGCCGCTGGCTGAAGCGGGCAGGGCGTCGATCGCCGATGAGGAATGCGCCCAGCACCGAGCCATCGCGCGCCCGCAATTGCACGCCCAGGAAGCTGCGCACCGGAATATGCCCGCGCGGCACTCCCACGTAACGCGGGTCATCCTGT
>Ga0209062_1001473_pt1 | contig 41238 bp, 33 predicted proteins | sample Coa_R2_2_FD_187158 | JGI IMG/M metagenome (GOLD analysis project Ga0209062, IMG submission 187158) | Surface soil microbial communities from Centralia Pennsylvania, which are recovering from an underground coalmine fire - Coalmine... | ecosystem: Environmental > Terrestrial > Soil > Unclassified...
ACACCTGGTCCACATTCCAGGGTCGAAAGGTCTTGCTCATGCCGCATAGCGAATCACGACCACGCCCCGCCGTCGAGCAAAACCCGATTACTCAGACAGGCTCCTAGATGCGGGTACCGATCGCGCGCGTCCTTTCGCCCGCCTCACCATCCCTTGGCGGGGCTCAGATGAGATCTGCCAGCAGACGCGCGGCCCGTGCCGCGCCATCGGCTTCGACCGGTTTGAAGCGGATGGGTGCGCTGAGAGCTACGATCATTGCCGCGGCAATCATCTCCGGCGCGGAGCTCGCGAAATCCAGGCGTACGCCCGCGCCATAGCGATCGAGACGATGGGCGACATGGTACTTCTGCTCGAAATGGTTCCTGAGCGGGAAGTAGATGAACGGCGTCCCGGCCGCGGTGAGCTCCATGCAGGTGGTGAGCCCGCCTTGCACGAGAGCCAGATCGCAGGCGGCGAGATGGCGGTCGAGATCGGGCACGAAGGCGCGTAGCTCCACCTCGGCAGGGGCGGCCAGGGTCCGCGGATCGATCCGCGGCCCGGTGACCACGATCATCCGCAGCTCCGGCAGCTTGGCGCGGGCGAACCGATAGCTTTGCAGGATGCGCCTGATCAGATGGATCCCGACACCCGAGCCTCCCACCGTGACAATGCAGACGCGTTCGTGCGGGCGATAACCGAGGCTCTGGCGCAGCTCCTCGCGAGGACCGAAGGTCTTCGGGTGTTCGCCGACAATGTATCCCGCGAAGTCGAAATGCTTCGGGATCCACTCGCGCATAACAGGCAGACCTGTGCCGAAACGATGCGGAATGATGTCCTCGGGATCGCCAACGAAAATGGCGCGGTCGCGCAGGCCGGGATGCCGCTCGACATGCTCGATCATCTCGGCGTTGTAGTCGCTGGTCAGGAACGCCTCGCGCTCTCCGCCCTCGGGCATTGGCACGAAGCCCACGAAATCCGTGAACCAGGCGAGCTTCGCCTTCTTCAGCTCGGGATGCTCGTGCCAGAAATGGTCGACATCCCAGGATTCGTCGGCGATGACGAGATCGTAACCGCCTGCTTCGACCGCCTGCTGGAAGACCATGAAGTTGGCGATCAGCACCTCGTCCATGCGGCGGATGGCTTCGAACGCGTGCAGATCGTGCTCGCCCGATTCCAGCTCGATATGCCGTGTCTCGCTGGCGAGCCGGACGCTGAACGGGTGAATACGCTCGCCGTTGGCATCAAGCAGTCGCGTCACGGGATCTTGCGCCAGCCAGTCGATCTGGAGCTCCGGCTTCAATTGGCGCAGCTCACGCGCAATAGCCAGGTCGCGCCGTCCATGCCCGAGGCCGATGGGTGAGGAAAGATAGAGTATCTTCTTCGCGCTTCGCCGACGCGGCCGCTTTTTCGCCACGGTGCCGAGCTTGCGGTCGAGAAAATCGGCGATCAGGGCATTAGCCTTGGCGGGAAAGCGGCCCAACACATTGTGCCCGCCGCCCGCGATCGTCACGAACTCGGCACCGGTGAGATCGGCCACGGCCTTGGCGCGCGCATGAGGTTGGATGCGGTCATCGTCGCCATGGATCACCAGCAGGGGACAACGGATCTTCCGATACATGGCTTCGCTGACATCGAATGACGGCTGGAGAACCCGGGCCTCCACCGTCTTCGCCAGCACAGCGCCGGTCGTCTCGTTCGCCCAGGCGATGGCGTCCTCGATCTGTTTGGTCGAATGGGGCTCGGAAAAGATATTGCGGACGAAATGCTCGGCGAAATCGGGATAGTTTGTGAGCCAGTAGTCGCGATTGTACTTGTCCCAGCCCTCGAAGCGTTCCCGCCTCGCCAGAAAATGCTGCTGCGACGTATGGGGGTAGCTCGGCCCGATGCTTGCCGAGGTTCCGACCAGGATGGCGGCTTTCACCCGGTCGGCGTGATGCGCGGCGAGGATCGATGAGAGCATTCCGCCGAACGACAATCCGACCAGAATTGCTTCTCTCGTCTTGGTCTCGTTCATGACCGCGAGCGCATCGGCGACAAAATTGTCCAAGCTGTAAGCTGCGGCATCCGCCGGCCGATCGGATCGACCATTCCCGCGGCCATCGTAGGTGATGCAACGGAAGCGCTCGCTGAAAAAAGGCAGTTGTGCCTTGTAGATACGCGAATGGACGATGCTCCAAGGCGGCAGGAAGACCATGGCCTCAGAGCCGGTGCCATGGATCTCGTAGTAGAGCTTCACGCCGTCGCGCTCCACATGGCCGGTCTGGTCGGGTTCGCGTGCGCGCATGATCAGGCTTCCCTTACCTCTGGGATTCCAAAGACCGCAGCAGCGTGCCGAAGCGCCGCAGCGCCCGACGGATGGGCATGCCTTCCTCCTCGAAGCCGAGGAGCAGCAGCGCCTCGCAGCCGAGGAAGGCGTTGCCGACGAGGCAGCCGATATCATCCGGTTTAAGCGCACCAAGCGACCCGAACCGCTGGGCCGCTTCCTTGGCGACCCGGTTCAGCAGCTCGTACCAGCCGGAGAGGAATTTACGCACGGCGACGGCGATATCCGGGTTCGACCAACCGGCGGCGATCATCTCTTGAAGGACCCGCACATAACCCGATGCCAGATCCTCATCGAGATAGTCGCAGGCTTTCTCCCATCGTTTCCAGAGCGGCAGGTCGGCGGCGAAGGTTGCCTCCTGTCTCTCGAGGAGTCGGCGGTTCTGGTGCTCCAATACCGCTAGTACCAGTGCCTCCTTTGAGCCGAAGTGATAGTGGATCTGGCTGAGCGGCATCGCCGCCGCTTCCGCGACGCGACGCGTCGAAAGGCCGGAATAGCCGCTTTCGCGCAGACACTGCCGTGCCGCATCGAGCAGCAACATGCGTGCATCGGATTCCTGTCTCGCCGGTGCTGCGATTCGTTTTGCCACTGCAAAATTCCTTTCCGCTTCATTTCATCGCTTGACAACGGCGCCGAACCGTGATGAAAATCGGTCGGTCGACCGAATTACAGCTTAGGTCGATGATGCTGTCAATGGGCAACAGCACGTCCGGTCCTGGTACGGAATTAAGCCCAGCTTCGCGACAATAGGAAGCAAAGCGAGGTGATTTGATCGTGCAGTCCGCTTTAGAGCCTCGAATCGGTCGGTCGGCCGAACGAGTCCGACGTCGACCCTGGAAGTGAACCGAAAGTGCTGATCATCTTGTAGGGAGAACGCTGCCATGACGATCGACAATGAGAAGCTTGGCGCCTTGGTGGGAAAGATGCTCGGTGATTTGGGCGGCGCGTTCAGCGTGCCGACGGTCCGCATCGGCTTCCGCCTGGGCCTCTTCGAAGCGCTTCATCGCCACGGCCCCGTGACCGTCCCGGAACTCGCGACGCGGACGGGGCTCGCCGAGCGCTACGTGCGCGAATGGGCATTCGCACAGGCCGCGAACGGCTACATCGCCTATGATGCCAAAAGCGAACGGTTCGGCCTGACGCCAGAGCAGGCCATGATTTTCGTAGTCAAGGACAGCCCCGTTTATCTCGAAGGCGCCTTCGATCTGGGGGCTGCCATGGTCGAGGGGCAGCCCAAGGTCGAAGCAGCGTTCCGCACCGGCGAGGGTGTCGCTTGGGGGGAGAGCTGCGGCTGCCTGTTCTGCGCTGTGGGCGCATTCTTCCGCCCCGGCTACGTCAACAGCATCGTCCAGACGTGGCTCCCGGCGCTCGATGGCGTTGTGCCAAAGCTGCAGATTGGCGCCAAGGTCGCCGATATCGGCTGCGGTGTCGGCTTCTCGACCCTTCTCATGGCGAAGGCGTTCCCCGCGAGCTCGTTCGTCGGCTACGATTTCCACGCGCCCTCGATCGCGCAGGCCAACGCCCATGCCAAGGCTCACGGCGTTGCCGATCGCGTGCGCTTCGAAACGGTGCCGGCCAAAGAGATCGCCGAGCGCGACTTCGACCTCGTCACGATGTTCGACTGCCTGCACGATATGGGCGATCCGCGCGGCTGCGCCAAGCATATCCGCAAGCTGTTGCGGCCGAACGGCTCGTGGATGATCGTAGAACCCATCGCCGCCGACAGCGCCGGCGACAATGTCGGGAACCCCGTGAGCCGCCTCTATTACAATGCCTCCACCATGATCTGCGTCCCGACCTCGCTGGCGCAGGAGGTCGGCGAGGCCCTCGGTGCCCAGGCCGGCGAGGCAAAGCTGGCCGAGGTGCTCACCGCCGCAGGTTTCACCCGCGTACGTCGAGCAACCGAGGGACCATTCAACATGGTGCTCGAGGTTCGGCCGTAACAATCGGGGCGAGAGGCCGGGCGCACTCTTACCCGGCCTCCTTCCAGACGTAGCTCATCCGGCCGTCGCGAGCAGGTTCCGTCGCCCCGGCGCTTTCGGTGGTCCACTGTCCAAGCGAACCGACCATGTCGCGCCCCGAATCGCAAGGCCGAGGACGTAGTGTCGCGGGCATTTAGGGCGCGAGCGGGGATTGCTGGAAAGGGTCGCGCTGGCGGGTCACGCGGAAATCGGAGCCGAGCAGCGCCTGTGCGAGTAGCGGCCCGGGCACACTAGCCGCGCGATCTCGCCGCCGCCCCTGCACGCGCGCCTCTTCATGCAAATCCACATGCTTCGTCTCCGGCCCCGCGAGTGCCCCGACGCTCAGCAGCAGCCCGCCCAGCGCCAGCAGGATGATCGGGCTCATCTCGTAGGGCATCAGCTTGGCGAGGCCGAGCATGTAGAAGGAATAGAACCCCGGCAGAATCGTCGCCAGGCTGTAGCTGATCCCGTCGCCGCTCGAGCGGATCGCGGTGCGGAAGCTCTCGGCGAGGTAGGGCGTGTGGACGGCCCAGACCGGGATCGAGAGCACCACGATGACGGCGACCAGCGCGATGAGGCTCGCGGATCGGCGATAGGCTCCCGTCACCAGGACATAATAGAGCGCGCTCGCCGGCAACAGGCTCAGCAACCCGATGACGATGATCGCGCGGCGGCGTCCGATCTTCTGGTTCGCGATGCCGATGAGCGGATAGAGCGCCGCCGCGATCGCCGCGCCGATCAGGATGCCGGTGTTCACATCCGTCGTCACGCCGAGCACGGTATTGATCACGCCGGGAAGCGCGCCCACGGTCCCGTTAAGCGTGAGCCAGGCGCCGCTCATGACGACGACGATCCGCCATGTAGCGGCAGCTTGTCCAAAGCGCAGAGAACCGTAACGGGCGATAGCCTCAGCCGCGTAGAACAAGATCGCCTGTGCGTAGGCGATCCCGCCCCTACTCCACCACCTCCGCCACCTTCCTGAGATCCGTCACGAACCGCGCGATCTCCTCTTCCCGCACGCTCGGCTCGGCGCGCAGCAGCGCCGACGGGTGCACCGTCGCGAGCACGTACTGAGCCAGCGGCGATTGCTGGAACTGCCCGCGCTGGCGGGTCACGCGGAAGTCGGGGCCGAGAAGCGCCTGCGCGGCGGTGGCGCCGAGGCACACCAGCACCTTGGGCTTCACCAGCGCGATCTCGGCGTCGAGCCACGGGCGGCAGGCGCGGATCTCGGAGGCGCTGGGCTTCTTGTGCCGGCGCTTCGTGTTGCGCGGCTCCCATTTGAAGTGCTTGACGACGTTGCTCACATAGGCCTTGTCGCGGGCGATGCCGGCTTCGGCGAGGCAGCGGTCGAGAAGCTTGCCGGAGGGGCCGACAAAGGGCCGTCCCGCCCGATCCTCCTGGTCGCCCGGCGTCTCCCCCACCAGCATCAGCGGCGCCTGCGCCGGGCCTTCGCCAAAGACGGTCTGCGTCGCCTTCTCGTAAAGCGGGCAGGCCGTGCATGTGGCGGCCCGGCGGCGCAGCGTGTCGAGTGTCGGATGCGGCGGGATGAGCCGCGCCGCCGTGTCGTCGTCGTGCGTCTCGCCGGGGTGATCGAGGTCGAGCGTGGTTTGCCGCGTGCCCATGCGGGTGAAACCTTCGCCGGCCTCGCGAGTTCCCCCGCCTCCCCTTGCCCCTCGGCCGGCAGCGGCGAAGGGGTTGCGAACCTCCTCCTGCCGCGCAACGATCCCTCGGGCCGCCCGTTCTCGTGAGCGAGAGGCGCCTGGCGGCCCCGGTGATCCCCGCGGCTGGGCTGCTTCAGGAGAAGGACATGGTCCGATTGCCGGCACGGCTGATGCTCGCTTTCGCCTGCTTGAGTTTTGCCGCCATCGCCGCCTTGGCCGATCCGCCGCCCAATGCCGACCCGGTGCTCGCGCCCTGGTTCCAGTCGCAGAAGGTGCCGGGCACGGCCGTGAGCTGCTGCGATGTCTCCGACGGTCGCGCGGTCGACTATCGCATCCGCGGCGACCATTACGAGGTCTATCTCACCAAGGAATCATTCCCCTGGATCCACGAGGAGGGCTGGAAGGCGGTCGATCCGCGCTCCGTCCTGACCGGGCAGGACAATCCGACCGGCCGCGCCATCGCCTGGGTCGCCAAGAACGAATATACGTTCCATGATCGCTATTTCGCGCCGGGCAGCGTGATGTGCTTCAAGCCGCCGAGCCAGGTGTGAGATGCCGGTCGGCTTGATCGCCCTTTGGTATGAAAGCGACGATTCGCTTTGCCGCCGCGGCGGAAATGCCGGATAAAGGCATGTGCCAGCTTTCATGGTGTTTCGTCGCTTTCCCGCTGCGCGATGTTCGCCGCAGCGTTTCGACCATCATCGAAAGAGGTGCCGCATGACACGCTTGGAGCCACGGATCGATCGCGTCACGGGCGCGCTCGAGAAGGTCGCGCGCGCCATCATGGCCAGCCGCCTGGAGTCGCATCTTCCCGCGGCTCGATGGCAGCGGCTCATGCCCGGCAAACCGCGGCAGAGCCCGCTCGACAATCTCCCCTCCTCCGCCAACGCCGAGGCGCGAGCGGCGATCGCCTCCTACGAGGCGGCTTTGCGCGACGCCGGCCTCACCGTGGTGCCGCGCATGCTGACGCCGGAGATGACGCGCATCGGCGCGCTCTATTGCAACGGCGCGATTGCGACCCGGCTCATGTGGGAGGACATCATCGCCGCGGCGCCGCGTTAGAGCGGGCAGGGTCAGCCTAAGAAAGCCGTCAATTGCGAACCGAAGGCGACGCAATCCAGTAGCAGCGGCGCATTGCTTGCAGGTGGATTGCTTCGTCGGCGATGCCTCCTCGCAATGACCACGCCAGCGCGACGCTCGCGGGTCCGCGACAAAACGCAGATCAAATTGCTTGGGCGCGCCGCAACAAAGCGCAGAGGCGTTCGTTTACCGCGCAACGAAGGAGCGAGACAGGGATCTCTGCCCCACGAGCACGCGGCCGAGCCGCGGCCCCAAATCGAGGAGACCACCCGTGCCGGTTCAGAAGCTCGATCGTTCGCAATGGCAAGCCTTTGCCGATCATCTCTCGAAGGCGCTCCCGGGCAAGGAAGCGGAGATCGAGGTGGCGGGTCTGCGCCTCGGCGCTCACATCGAAGCCGACTGGCTGCCGCTGCTGGGTGTCGCTTATGATCCGAAGGACGATCTGTTCGAGGTCGTGATCGGCGCGCTCGATCACCTCATCCCGCATCCGCGCGAGGTCCATGTCGAAACCGGACCCGCCGGCATCGCGAGCCTCGAGATCGTCGATGGGGACGGCGTGCAGCAGATCATCAGGCTGCGCGATCCCCTGATGCTGCCCGCGCCCGCCGCAACTTCCTCGCGCTCCTGACGCGGCAGTCACCCCAGCCTGAACCCCTCATACCCCCGCGCCGCCACTTCCTCGCATTTCTGGCGGTATTTGGGGGCGCCGCCGGCATACGCCATGAAGACGCGCTTGTTGCGCCACGGCACGTTCTTGTTGATGCCGGTCATCCAGGAATCGACCTTGGTGAGGAGTAGCCGCGCCCCGGTCTCGTGGACATGCCGCGTCCAGGCGGCCTCGGCATGGGGCGTCGCCTCGACGCGCCGCAGGCCATTTTCGCGCATGTAGCGCAGGAGCTCGCTCACCCATTCGACATTCTGCTCGATGCAGCGCGGCAGGTTGCAGAAGGTCGCGGCGTTGTGCGGGCCCACGAGGGTGAGCATGTTGGGGAAGCCCGCGACCTGGAGGCCCAAATAGGTCTGCGGCCCCTCCGCCCATTTCTCCTTCAGGCGCTCGCCGTGGCGGCCCCTGATGTCGATGCGGTCGAAGCCGCCGGTGATGGCGTCGAAGCCGGTGGCATAGACGATGATGTCGAAGGGACGCTCCCGGTCGCTCGTCTGGATGCCCTTCCGGGTGATGCGCTCGATCGGCGTCGCGCGGCAATCGACGAGCTCGACATTCTCCTGGTTGAAGACTTCGTAATAGCCGCTTTCGAGCGGCACGCGCCGCGTGCCGAAGCCATGGTCCTTCGGGATGAGCTTGTCGGCGATCTCGGGGTCTCTGACGCGCTCGCGGATCTTCTTCTCGGCAAAGGCGGTCATCCACGCATTGGCGCGGCTGTCCATGAGCGCGTCGCGGAAATTGCCCTGCCAGAAGGCGAAGCCGGGCTCCTGATAGAGCTTCTCGAAGAGCGCTTCGCGCTCCTCCTCGGTCACGTCGACGGCGTTGCGCGGATCGGCGTCGTGGATGAAGCAGCCCCAGGTCTCGCGGCAGCGCGCGAAGATCTCGTCATAGCGCGCGCGGATCTGCTCCATCGTCTCGGCATCGATCCGGCTGTTGCGCAAGGGCGCGCACCAATTGGGCGTGCGCTGGAACACCGTCATCTGCCCCACGGTCTTGGCGATCTCGGTGATGGCCTGAACGCCCGAGGCGCCGGTGCCGATCACGGCGACGCGCTTTCCCTCGAAGCGCACGGGCTCGTGCGGCCAAAGCCCGGTGTGCCAGGACTGGCCTTCGAAATCGGCGATGCCCTCGATGAGCGGCATGGTCGGCGCCGACAGCGGGCCGATCGCGGTCACGAGAAAGCGCGCGCGGGCGCGACGTCCGTCCTCGAAGACCGCCTCCCACTCATGGGCCGCTTCGTCCCAATGGGCGGCCTTGACCCGCGCATGGAAGGTGATGTCGCGGTTGAGATCGAGCCGGTCGGCGACGAACTCGCAATAGCGGAGATTCTCCGGCTGACCCGAGAAATGCTCGAGCCAATTCCAGCGGCGCAGCAGCTCCTTGTCGAAGGAGTAGCCATAGGTCCAGCTTTCGGAATCAAAGCGCGCGCCGGGATAGCGGTTCCAGTACCAGGTGCCGCCGACGCCGCCGCCCGCCTCGTAGACATGCACATCGAAGCCGAGCGTGCGCAGCCGATGCAGCGCATACATGCCCGAGAGCCCGGCGCCGATGACCATCACTTCCCAGCGCTCGGCCGCTGCCCGCTCCTTCTCCACCGCGCCCGCCATGACGCCCCTCCCTGTCCTTCGTCTCAGTATAGGGCGGCGAAAGGATGTGGGTATATATCGCGATCGGCTTGCGCGGCAGCGCCCCACCTCACCCTCCCATCGCTATCGCGATGGGTCCCTCACTCTCCACCCCTGAGGGGCGGAGAGGTCAGGTGAGGTGGGGCGGATGACGAGTGCGGGCTGTATCGGCCAATTCACCTCGCGGGTACGACGCCTTCACTTCCCCGCCTCATAAGGCACCGCCGGGAGCGGGCGGAGCGGCGGAAGGGAGAGGAGCTGCGCCGTGAGGCGCTGCCACGGCCAGATCGGATAGCGCGCTTCGGCGGGGTAGCCGCGGGCTTCGGCTTCGAGATTGTGGCAGATGCGGCGCAGCGCTTCGAGCCGGTCGTCGGCGTCGGAGCGGATGAGGAGCCGCTGTGCCTCCCAGCGGCAGACTTGCGCGGCGCTCACCGGCGAGGCTGCGGCGATCTCGGCGGCGAGCGCGTTGAAGCGGCGATAGAGCGCGTCTTCGAGGCGGGCGCGCTCGGGCAGCGAATAGGCGAGTTCGAGGACCCCGGCAAAAGCCACCGCGCCCGCGAGATATTCCGCTTCGAGCAGCAGCCCGCCGAAGATAGCGGCGACGCCGGCGCTGGCGCCGGTCGCGATCACCAGCATCATCGCGCGATGCAGCCGGTCATACCAGGCGCGCCGCCGCGCGTGGTAGCGGGCGCTGACATGGACGCTGAAATCGAGGCTCGTCAGCGGCGCCGCGAGCTCGTCGGGTGCCTCGGCGCGCAGGCCGAGCCTTTCCGCCGCCGCATTATCGTTCGGCTCCGCCGCCTTTCCGACGTTCGCCGTCACGCGCTCGACCGCAACCGCAAGCTCGGGGCCGGGCGAGACCGAGCGGAAACCGGGGAGCTGCTCGTGCATCGACATGTGCTTTACCCCCATACGCGCAACCGACGAACGATCGCAGAGGGCGAATGTCTCCGGTGCCGGGAAACTTGCCATTTAAATGCCGCAGGCCGCCGGCGCCCGCGGCAGCGGGTATACACCTCCGTAGGTCTTTGCCATCATCACGCAGGGGGCGAGCAGAGGGAGGAGCAAGCCGTGAAGGCGTCATTGTTCTACCTGCCGACGGTGGGCAGCCGGCGCGACATCGAGGCCGGCATGGCCGGATTGCGCGGCGATCTCTATCAAAAGATGCTGCGCGAGGTCTTGGAGCAGGTGCGGCTCGCCGACGATCTCGGCTACGATTCCGTGAGCTTCACCGAGCATCATTTCCATATCGAGGGCTTCGAGCTCTCGAACAATCCGGTGCTGCTCGACCTCTATTTCGGCCTGCAGACGAAGCGCATCCGGGTGGGCCAGCTCGGCATCGTGCTGCCCGCGGCGAACCCGATCCGCGTCGCCGAGGACATCGCCATGCTCGACCAGATGACCAATGGCCGCGCCTGCGCCGGCTTCGCGCGCGGATATCAGCGCCGCTGGGTCGATGTCATGGCGCAGCAGACGCATGGCATCCACGGCGCGCTGCCGCATCAGCATGACGAGATCGACGCCGCCAACCGCGCCGCCTTCGAGGAGAATTTCGCGATCATCAAGAAGGCCTGGACCGAGCCGATGCTGGCCTACCAGGGAAAATACTGGAAGATCCCGGCGGGCGAGACGCCCTGGACGCTCGAGGCGACGCTCAAATGGGGGCAAGGCGTCGAGAACGGCATCCTCAAATCGGTGGGCGTCGTGCCGAAGCCGGTGCAGAAGCCCTACCCGCCCATCTTCCAGCCCTTCGCCAGCTCCGAGCGCAGCATCCGCTGGTGCGCCAAGGAGGGCGTCACCGCCATCCTGCCACCGATGCATCGGACGCATGAGGAGAAGCTCTTCTCCGTCTATGCCGAGGTCTCCGGCCGGCCGCGCGGCCAAGGCATGGGATTGCTGCGCGATGTCATCATCGCCGACAGCGATGCCGAGGCGATTGCGCTCTGGAAGGACAGCGGCATCTTTTCCGGCCGCGCCTGGTTCGAGCCCTTCGGCTTCCGCCAGGGCGTCATCGACCCCGTCACCGGCGAAGCGCCCAGCGCCGAGCAATCGGTCGAACTGGGCTATGCGCTCGTCGGCACGGTCGAGACCGTGACGCGCAATCTGGAGCGCATCAAGTCGCGCCTGCCGCTCGATTGGCTCTTCTGCTACACCTACAACAGCCTGGTCCCGCATCGCGTGCTGATGAAATCGATCGAACGCTTCTGGACGCAAGTGATGCCGCGGGTGGCTTAGCCTCGCCTGTCGTTTAGCCCCTCGCCCCGCTGCACCATTGCCGTGCCGATCCCGCGATTCTCAGCGTTTACGCCATCAAATGCGCCCTGCACAACCACGTGCATCTCATGGTCGAAGCCCGCGAACGGGGGAGCGGTGCGCTGCTGAACACGTTTTAGCGGTGCCACGCAACCCCAATGGGCTAGGCACGTTCGCGTCGCGTCTGATCCTGTTTGGCTACTTGGCGATGGCGCCCAATCGGCGAAGAGTGCGGGCCAATCAGCGGATGTGACAATCGATTCATTCAATAATCAGCGGCGGCTAGCCGCGCCGAACGATTGAGGCTTTGGCAGAGGGAGGCGGCTCTGGACGATTTCAGCGGAGGGGACGGCGCCCGAGCCGTCCGAGCCGGTCGCGAAGCGTCGTTTCCCGAGGGCGGCGGCGAGATGGGCGCGCTCATTCGGGCGATGGATTGGACAGGCTCCCCGCTAGGGCCGCCCGATGACTGGCCGCAAAGCCTGAGGACGGCCGTCGGCATCATGCTCAGCTCCCGCTACGCGATGTTCGTGTGGTGGGGGCGACAACTCGTCAATCTCTACAATGACGCCTATCGGCCGTTCCTTGGAGCGAAGCATCCGCAGGCGCTGGGTCGGTCCGCGCGCGAGGTTTGGGGGGAGATCTGGGATTTAATCGGTCCGCGCACCGAGGCCGTCCTCGAAAGGGGCGAGTCCACCTTCGACGAAGCGCTACTCCTCGTCATGGAGCGTTTCGGCTATCCCGAGGAAACCTACTTTACATTCTCCTACAGCCCCATCCGCAACGATCGCGGCGATGTGGGCGGGATCTTTTGCGCTGTCACCGACGAGACGCAGCGCGTCATCGGCGAGCGGCAATTGGCGCTGCTGCGCGAACTGGCCGCCGGCATGGCGGACGCGCGCAGTATCGGGGAAGCCTGCGAGCGCGGCGCTCGCGCGCTTGCGACGAACCCGCGCGACCTGCCTTTCGCGCTCATCTATCTCGTCGATGCGGAGCATCGGCGCGCGCGGCTCGCCGGCGCCTCGGGAATCGTTTGGGGCACACCGACCGCCCCTCTCGAGATTCCGCTCGACAAAGACGCACCATGGCGGCTCGACGAAGTGATCGGCGGCGCGGGAACGCGCCTCGTCGATCTCGAAGCGATGTCGTTGCCGCTCCCCGCCGGCACCTGGGACCGGCCGCCCGTCCAGGCCGCCATGCTCCCGATCGCGCCGCAGGGCCAGACCGGACAGGCGGGAGTGCTTATCGCCGGCCTCAACCCTTACCGCCTATTCGATGCCGGCTATCAGCGCCTTCTCGATCTCGTTGCGGGACAGCTTGCCGCCGCGATCGCCAACTCGCATGCCCATGAGGAAGAGCGCCGCCGCGCCGAGGCGCTCGCCGAGATCGACCGCGCCAAGACCGCCTTCTTCTCGAATGTGAGCCACGAGTTCCGCACGCCGCTCACGCTGATGCTGGGGCCGCTCGAGGAAGCACTCGCCGCACCGGCGGAGGCGCTGCCGCAGCGGCGCGGAGATCTCGCGCTCGTCCATCGCAACGGGCTGCGTCTCCTGCGGCTCGTCAACACGCTCCTCGATTTCTCGCGCATCGAAGCGGGGCGCGTGCAGGCTTCCTATGAACCCGTCGAGCTTGCCGGCTTCACCGCCGAACTCGCCAGCGTGTTCCGCGCTGCCACCGAGAAAGCGGGGCTCACGCTCACGGTCGATTGTCCGCCGCTTGCAGAGCCGGTCTGGATCGACCGCGACATGTGGGAGAAGATCGTCCTCAATCTGATCTCGAACGCCTTCAAGTTCACGCTGGAGGGCGGCATCGCGGTGCGCTTGCGCAAAGAGAATGCGGCCGCCGTTCTCGCCGTCGAGGACACGGGGACCGGCATCCCCGCGGATGAGCTGCCGCGGCTCTTCGACCGCTTCCACCGCGTCGAGGGCGCGCGCGGGCGCACGCATGAGGGAACGGGCATCGGCTTGGCCCTCGTGCAGGAGCTGGTCAAGCTCCATGGCGGCACGGTCGGCGCCGAAAGCGAGCTGGGCCAGGGCAGCATCTTCACCGTCACCATTCCGCTCGGCGCCGCGCATCTGCCGGCGGACCGCCTCAAGGCCGAGCGGACGCTCGTCTCGACCGCGCTGGGCGCCAAGCCCTATGTCGAGGAGGCGCTGCGCTGGCTGCCGGGAGCGGCACCCGGTCTTGCCGAGGAGGTGGAGCGCGAGCTGCTGGCCGAGCAGCCGCCCGTTGCGAGCGCGGCTCAGCGCGCGACGATCCTGCTCGCCGACGACAATGCCGATATGCGCGATTATGTGCGACGCCTGCTCACGCCGATCTATGAGGTGAAGACGGCGGCCGACGGCGAAGCGGCGCTCGCAGCGCTTCATGAGGGACGCCCCGATCTCGTGCTGAGCGACGTGATGATGCCGGGGCTCGACGGCTTCGGGCTGCTGCGCCAGATCCGGGCCGATGCGAAGCTCGCCGACCTTCCCGTCATCCTTCTTTCGGCGCGCGCCGGCGAGGAGGCGAGCATCGAAGGGCTCGATGCCGGTGCCGATGATTATCTCGTCAAGCCGTTCAGCGCGCGCGAGCTCTTGGCGCGCATTCGCACCAATCTCGAGATGGCGCGAACGCGCCGCGCGGCGGACGAGGCGCTCCGCCAGGCCTATCGCGAGACGACCGACATTCTCGAAAGCATCGACGATGCGTTCTTCGCGGTCGATGGCGAATGGCGCTTCACTTATGTCAATCGACGTGCCGAAGAGCTGTGGGGACGGCGCCGTGAAGAGCTGGCGGCGCGGAGCATCTGGGATGCGTTCCCCGATGCCATCGGCACGCCCATCCACGACGCGATGAAGCGGGCGATGCGCGAACGGCGGACCATCACCTGCGAGGCGCCGTCCGTGGTCACGGGCGGCTGGCTCCGATGCGCCTTCTACCCGAGCCATGCCGGCATCTCTGCCTATTTGCGCGACATCACCGAGCAGAAGCAGGCCGAGGCCGTGCTGCGCGACAGCGAGGAGCGCTTCCGCGTGCTCGCCGAGAGTCTGCCCTCGCTGATCTTCGTGGCGGATGGCGACGGACAGAACATCTACACCAACCCGCATTTTCAGCGCTACACAGGGCTCGCCGCAGAGGATCTTCTCGGCACCGGCTGGCTGCGCGCCGTCCATCCCGACGACCGCGCTCGCGCCGAAGCGCGGTGGGAGGAGAGCTGGCGCAGCGGCTCGCCCTATCAGGCGGAATATCGCTTCCGCGACGCCGCGGGCGGCTATCGCTGGCATCTCGTGCGCGGCAACCCGGTGCGCGACGTGCAAAGCCGCATCGTCCAATGGGTCGGCAGCGGCATCGATATCGAGGAACTGCGCGAGAGCGAGAACCGCCTGCGCGCCACCATCCAGGCCGCGCCCTTCCCCATGATGCTGCACGCCGAGGACGGCGAGATCATCGAGCTCAGTCGCAAATGGACGGAGCTCAGCGGCTATTCCCGCGAGGAGCTTCGCACCCATTTTGACTGGGTTCGGCTCGCCTATCCCGACGCGGTCGAGGAGAACATCAAGCGCATCGCCGCCGAGTTCGATCAAGAGGGCTACAGCGTCACCGGCCCGCTCTCGATCCGCGCCAAGAACGGCGTCGCGCGGCTTTGGGATTTCTACAATGTGAGGATCGGGCGCCTTCCCGGCGGCCGCCGCCTCCAGGTTTGCGCCGCGAACGACATCACCGACCGGCGGCGGGCCGAGGAGGCGGTGCTCAAGGCGCAGGCCCAGTTGCTGACGATCTTCGAGAACACGCCGCTCGGCGTCTACCTCGTCGATGGCAATTTTCGCATCAGGGCGGTCAATCCGGTCGCGCGCCCGGTCTTCGGCGAGATCCCCCAACTCATCGGCCGCGATTTCAGCGAGGTGATGCATATTCTGTGGCCGGCCGGCTATGCCGACGAGGTCGTCGCGCGCTTCCGCCGCACGCTCGAGACCGGCGAGCCCCATATCGTTCCGGAGCATGTCGAGGAGCGCCTCGATCGTGGCGTGAAGGAGTACTATGAGTGGCAGATTCACCGCGTGCCGCTGCCGGAAGAGCGCTACGGCGTGGTCTGCTACTTCCGCGACATCTCTGCCCAGGTCCTTGCCCGGCAGGAGATCGCCGCGGCGGCGACGCGGCTGCGCGAGCTCAACGAATCGCTCGAACGCAAGGTCGAAGAGCGATCGCGCGCGCTCGAAAACGAGATGGCCGAACGACAGAAGATCGAAGCCGTACTGCATCAAGCGCAGCGCCTTGAAGCGATCGGACAATTGACCGGCGGCGTTGCCCACGATTTCAACAATCTGCTCACGGTCATCGTCGGCCAGGCCGAGGCGATCACCATCGCCGCGGAAGACAATCAGCGCGTCACGCGCATGGCGGCCGCTGCGCTGCGCGCGGCCGAGCGCGGCGCGGAGCTCACCAACCAGCTCCTCTCCTTCTCAGGCCGGCAGCAGCTTCGCCCCGTGACGCTGGCGGTCGACCAGCTCATCCGCAATGTCGGCGAGCTCACGCGGCGCACGATCGGCGAAGCGATCAGCGTCGAGATCTCCCTCGACCCGGCACTTTGGCCGTCGCATCTTGACCCGGCGCAATTCGAATCGGCGATCCTCAATTTGGCGATCAATGCGCGCGATGCGATGCCGGAAGGCGGCCGGCTGGTCATCGATGGGCGCAACGCGACGCTCGGCGCCGATGAGGCGAAGCGTCTCGGTCTGGCGCCGGGCGATTATGTGCTCGTCGGCGTGACGGATGACGGGCTCGGCATGACGGCGGAGGTGCAGCGGCGAGCCTTCGAGCCCTTCTTCACGACGAAGGACATCGGCAAGGGAACGGGCCTCGGTTTGTCGCAGATCTATGGCTTCGTGCGGCAATCGGGGGGAACCGCGACCATCGAGAGTGCGCCGAGCAAGGGTACGACCGTCACGCTTTACCTGCCGAGAGCGATGGGCGCGGTCGTCAAAGAACCGTCGCCGCGCCATCAGCAGCGGCTGCGTTCGGGAGAGGGAAGAACGGTTCTCGTCGTCGAGGACCAGGCGGATGTGCGCGAGATCGTCGAGACGACGCTCAACGATCTCGGCTACCGCGTCTTGACCGCGACGGACGGGGTTAAGGCGCGCCGCGTGCTCGAGAGCAACGAGGCGATCGATCTTCTTCTGACCGATGTCGTGATGCCCAACGGCGTCAGCGGGCTCGACCTGGCGCAAGAGGCACGCCGGCTCCGACAGGATCTCAAGATCATCGTCGTCTCCGGATATTTCCGCGAAGCGCAAAACCGCCGGATCGATGTTCCCGGCATCATCTTCCTGGAAAAGCCCTTCCTGCAGACGGAGCTCGCCGATACCGTGGCGGCCGCGCTCGGAGACAAGGCGTCTGGCGTCGGGAGCCGGTGACTTGTTCCAGCCGGTTCTCCCTGCGAGAGTGTTGTCTCGCTCGGGTTGAAATGAGTGCCGCAGAAACTTGCTCCGCCGGACGCAATGCCCATCGATACGACCGAAGTGCTGATCGTCGGCGCCGGGCCTGTCGGATTGTCGCTGGCGATCGAGCTTGGCCATCGCGGCATCCGCGCGCTGATCGTCGAACGGCATGACCGCATCGGGCAGCAGCCGCGGGCCAAGACGACCAATGTGCGCTCGATGGAGCATATGCGGCGCTGGGGCATCGCCGAGGCGATCCGCAAGGCGGCACCGTTCCCGGCCGACTATCCGACCGACGTCATCTTCGCGACGCGGCTCTTCGGCTACGAGCTCGCGCGCTTCGAGAATGCCTTCAACGGCCGGCGCGAGCGCAACGACCTCTTCTCCGAACCTGCCCAGTGGATCCCGCAATACAAGGTCGAGGCCGTACTCCGCGATCATGTGCTGACGCTCCCCACCATCACGCTGTGTATGAGCACCGAGCTTGCCGGCTTCGCGGAGAGCGAGGAGGGCATCCTGGCGACGGTCAATGAGCTTGTCGCCGCCCGCCAGCGCCGCATCCGGGCGCGCTATATGGTCGGTGCCGACGGCGCCCGGAGCTTCGTGCGCCGCACGCTCGGCATCGAGCTCCAAGGCCGGCATTCCTTCGCGCGGAATTGCGGCATCGTCTATCGCGCGCCGGGCTTGCGCCACATGCATCCGCAGAAGCCCGCCATCATGTATTGGCTGGTGAATGCGGAAGCGCCAGGCCTTACCGGCCCGATGGATAAGGGCGACCTCTGGCACTTCATCCTGCCGACCCCGGAGGGCTTCGGCGCCATCGACGAGGCGCGGGCACGGCGCGCGGTTGTCGACGCCGCAGGACACGATCTCGCCGTCGAGATCGTGACCCTCGACCCCTGGTCGGCGCACAGCTTGATCGCCGAGCGCTACGGCACGGCGCGCGTGCTCCTCGCCGGCGATGCCTGCCATCTCCATCCGCCTTTCGGCGGTTACGGCATGAATCTCGGGATCGGCGACGCCGTCGATCTCGGCTGGAAGCTGGCCGCCGTGTTGCGGGGCTGGGGCGGGCCGCAGCTCCTGGCGAGCTATGCCGCGGAGCGGCGCCCCGTCCATGCGCAAGTGGTCGAGGAGGCCGTCGCCAACAGCAGCTTGCTGAGCCACGACCTGATCCGGCCCGGGCTGGAGGCGCCGGGACCCGAGGGCGAGGCGCTGCGCCGCCGCTTGGGTGCAGAGATACTGAGCGGCAAGCAGCGCGAGTTCCATAATCTCGGCGTTGTCCTCGGCATCCCTTATGCGGGTTCGCCGATCATTGCTCCGGATGGGACGAACCCGCCGGAATGGCACTTCTCGACCTATCGGCCCTCGGCTTCGCCGGGCTGCCTTGCTCCGCATCTCTGGCTCGAGGACGGCACCTCGCTCTACGACCTTTTCGGTCCCGGCTTCACGCTCCTCGTCGCGTCATCAGGCGCCGAGGACAGCGTCGCGGCGTTGGAGGCAGCAGCCGCGGAATGCAATGTGCCGCTTACGACCGTGGCACCGGGGGACGACCGCCTGCCCGACCTCTATGGCGCGAGACTCGCGCTGATCCGGCCCGACCAGCACGTCGCGTGGCGCGGCGATCGCCTCCTTGGTCCCGCCCGGTCCCTGTTCGATCGGCTGCGCGGCGCCTGAGTCACGCGCCCATTTGCGCCGCCGGTGTCGAGCGCGAGATCTTCTGTTCCTCCTCAGTCATCTCCGCCGGGATATGGGCGAAGAGCGGCGTGCTCAGATAGCGCTCGCCGGTATCGGGCAGCATGCAAAGGATGGTCGAGCCTTTCGGCGCCTCGGCGCAGACCTTGAGCGCGCCCGCGAAGGTCCCGCCCGAGGTGATGCCGACCAAGATCCCTTCCTTGGCGGCAAGTTCCCTGCTGCATCGCATCGCCTCTTCGCCGGTAATCGGCAGGATGCGATGGATCAGCTTCATATCGACGACATCGCCGGTCAGTTTCGGGATGAAATCGGGCGTCCAACCCTGCATGGGATGGGGCTTGAACGCGGGATGGCCCGCCGCGGGCGAGCCGTCGCGGTTGCGCTGCTGCGCTGTGCCGCTGCCGAGGAGCTGCGCGTCTTGCGGCTCGCACACGATGATCTTCGTCTCGGGCCGCTCCTTGGCGAGCACCCGCGCCACGCCCTTGAGCGTGCCGCCCGTGCCATATCCGGTGACCCAGTAATCGAGGCGCTCACCCGCAAAATCATCGACGATCTCGCGCGCCGTGGTGCGCGAATGGAAGTCGGGATTGGCTTCATTCTCGAATTGCCGCGTGAGAAACCAACCATGCGTCTCCGCCAGTTCCACCGCCTTCTCCACCATGCCCATGCCGCGCAGCGCCGCGGGCGTGAGCACCACCTTGGCGCCCAGGAAGCGCATCAGCCGGCGCCGCTCGACGCTGAAGGTCTCGGCCATCGTCACGACGAGCGGATAGCCTTTTTGCGCGCACACCATGGCAAGTCCGATGCCGGTATTGCCGCTGGTCGCCTCGATGACGGTCTGGCCGGGTTTCAGCTTTCCCGACCGCTCCGCTTCCTCGATCACGCCGAGCGCGAGGCGATCCTTCACCGAGCCCAGCGGATTGAACGCTTCGACCTTGACGAAGAGATTGACGCCCGCCGGCGCCAGCCGGTTGATCCGCACCACCGGCGTATTCCCCACCGTCTCGCAGATGTTGTCGTATTTCCGTCCCATCCTGCCCCCTTTCTTCCGGGGTTTCCGTCAATCCGGCAAACCCAGCTTCTTCAGATTGCCGACCATGCGGTCGAGCGCTGCCGGTGAGAAGACCATGGCCTGCTTGAACTTCGCCGCCGTCAGATCCGGGTAGGCGCGCATCATCTGGGCATAGGCCTCCCTCGCCTCCTCCATCCGCCCGGCTCCCGCCAAGGACGATGCGAGATTGCGATAGATCCATAGCGCATGCGGCCGCTCCTCGAGCCCGCGCCGGTAGTGGGCGGCGGCTTCGTCATAGCGCTGCGAGATCTCATGCGCGGAACCAATGCCGATATGGTTGTTGAAGTTCATCGGATCGAGCGGACTCAAGCGCAGGGCGCGCTCGAACTTCTCGATCGCCTGCTCCGGACGGTCGGCATAATTGTCGAGCCAGCCGAGCCGGCTCCAGGCCCAGGCGGCGTTGGGATCGATGGCGAGCGCGCGCTCGAGCAGCACGCGCGCCGTACCGTGGTTGCGCACGAAGGTATGGGCCGCGCCCAGCACTGCGAGGATGAGCGGATCGTCGCTGCTGATCTCGGCCGCGCGCTCGGCCAAGCTCAGCGCCTGCGCCTGGCTCCCGTCGGCATCGTCGGTCCAGTTGTAGACCGAGCGCTGCGCATGGCACCACGCGGCGAGCGAGAGCGCGAGCGGGTATTCGGGGTCGATCGCCAACGCTCCGTCGAGGAGAGCCAGCGCCTTGGCGCTCTCCTCCTTCTCCAGCGCCCAGACATGCGGCATCGCGCGCATCGCATAGTCATAGGCGCCCATCTCCTGCGGCCGCTTGCGCCGCGACCGTTCGATCTCGGCTATGCGGATCGATGGCTGAAGGGCGCCCGCCACCTGTTCGGCGATGCGATCCTGAAGATCGAACAAATCGTCCATCGTGCCGTCATGGCGCGCCGTCCATACATGCGCCCCGCCTTCCGTCTCGATGAGCTGCACGATGATGCGGATGCGGTTGCCGGCCTTCTGCACGCTGCCTTCGAGGACATAGGCGACGCCCAGCTCCTTGCCGATGTCGCGCACATTGGTGGGCCGCCCCTTGTAGGTGAAGGCCGAATTCCGCGCGATGACGAAGAAGGAACGGATCCGCGACAGCGTCGCGGTAATCGCCTCGACGATGCCGTCGGCGAGATAGGCCTGCTCCGGATCGCGGCTCATATTGTCGAAGGGGAGTACGGCGATCGATGGCTTGTCGGGCAGCGTCAGCGCGGGCCGTTCGGCCACGGGCGCGGCATCGGGCCGCGCGCGGAAGACCCGCACGGGATGGGCGATGTTCTTGAGCTGAAGCTCGCCCGCATCGGCAAAGGCGATGTCGAGCCGGCCGTGAACATCCTCCTGCACGCGCGCCGACACGCAGATGCCGCCCGGCTCCGCCAGGGTTTCCAAGCGCGCCGCCACATTGACGCCGTCGCCGAAAATGTCGCCGCCATCGATGATGATGTCGCCGACATTGACGCCGATGCGGAACTCGATCCGCTTCTCCTTCGCAAGCCCGGCATTGCGCGCCACCATGCCGCGCTGGATCGCGACGGCGCAGCGCACCGCGTCGACCACGCTCGCGAACTCCGCCAGAAGCCCATCGCCCGTGGTCTTCACGATACGCCCGCGATGCTCTGCGATCTCGGGATCGATCAGAGCGCTCCGGTGAGACTTCATCTGCGTGAGCGTGCCTTCCTCATCGGCACCCATCAGCCGACTGTATCCGGCGATATCGGCCGCCAGAATGGCGGTGAGCCGTCTCTCGACCCGATCGCTTGTCAAGACCCCTCACCAACGTGTTGGCGTCCGACGTGCTCGGATGGCTGTCGCTCGCCCCATGATAATGGCCTCTGCCGTCATCCGGCTCAAGGCGAACCGACCGGCGCCGGCCGCTTTGCCCGCGCGTAACCCCGATGGACAGTTGACGAGTGAGCACCGGCGAGATCACAGTTGGAGCGCGATATATGACGAGCACCTGCTTTCCCACGCGCCACCACCGCCGGTGTGAAGGAGTTCGTCCAACATATGATCGCCGATCGAGACAGCCGGGATTCAAGCCGCGCGTGCCGTCAACCGTCTCCTTGCGCCAAGCAGGAGAGCGCGGAGCGCCCGCCGACTGCCGCCGCCTCTCGCCGCCTCTTCATGTGCGCGACGCTGGCGACCTGCCTCGGTCTTCCTGCCGTTCTGCCGGCCGCGGCGGACGAAAATCCCGAAAGCGACAAGCGCCCGCAGCCGGGCGACAGCTTCGTTTTCTCCGAGGGGGACCACGAAGGCAATCGGATCACGCCCGCCGACATTCCGTTGGGCGGCCCGCCCATTCTCGCCTGGCCGTTCGACCCCGGCGCCAAGGTCGTGCGCGACGGGTCGCGGCTTAATCAGGTGCTGCTGCTTCGCCTCGACCCCGCACAATTCGATGAGGAAACCCTGCCGCGCACGGCGGACGGCATCGTCGCCTATTCCGCGATCTGCGCCCATGCGGGATGCCCGGTCACCGGCTGGGTCGAAGACCAAGGGCGAATGGTGTTGAAGTGCTTCTGTCACAACTCGGAATACGATCCCCGCAAACACGCGGAGGTCGTGAACGGACCGGCCTCACGTCGCTTGGCTGCGCTGCCCGTCAAGATCGACCGTGGGGAGTTGGTCGTGGCTAGCAAGTTCATCGGCAGCGTCGTGCCACAGCAACAGAGTTGATGCCGACGGTCCGCCGCCGCACCGGCTCTCGCGCCCTGGGCGCCCACTGAGGGGAAAGGGAGGACCTAATGCGGAAGCGACATTGGATGTTGAGTGCATTGCTCGGCGCCTCTGCCTTGGTTTCGGCATCGGCACTGGCGGGCGAGATCACGAATTACAGCCCCGTGACGGCTCAGCGTCTCGCCAATCCGGAGCCCGGCAACTGGATGCTCTATCGCCGCACCTATGACGGCCAGGGCTACAGCCCGCTCGACAAGATCAACGCGCAGAATGTCAAGAATCTCGAGCCGGTCTGGACCTTCTCGACCGGCGTGAATGAAGGGCATGAGGCGCCGCCCATCGTCAACAACGGCATCATGTTCATCGCGACGCCGCAGGCGCAGGTGATCGCGCTCAACGCCAAGACCGGCGAAGAGATCTGGCGCTACAAGAAAGAGCTCCCCGAGGATCTCTTCCAGCTCCATCCCACGAGCCGCGGCGTGGGCTTGTGGCAGGACAAGCTCTTCCTCGCCACCACCGACGACCATCTCGTGGCGCTCGACGCCAAGACCGGCAAGGTCGCCTGGGACCAGAAGGTGCAGGACTACAAGAAAGGCCAATACCTCACGCTGATGCCGCTGGTCGTCAACGGCAAGGTCATCGTCGGCGGCTCCGGCGGCGAGTATGGCATCCGCGGCTATGTCGTGGCTTACGACGCCAATGACGGCAAGGAGCTGTGGCGCACCTTCACCATTCCAGGACCCGGCGAGCCCGGACATGACACTTGGCAGGGCGACGATTGGAAGAATGGCGGCGGCTCCGCCTGGATGACGGGGAACTACGATCCCGCCTTGAACCTCGTCTATTGGGGCGTCGGCAATGCGGCACCCTGGCCCGGCGGCCTGCACCCCGGCGACAATCTCTACACCTCCTCCGTCCTCGCGCTCGATCCCGACACGGGAAAGATCAAGGCCTTTCACCAGTATCACCCCAACGATAGCTGGGACTGGGACGAGGTCGAAGCGCCGATGCTGATCGACTTGCAGAAGGACGGACACACCATCAAGAGCCTCGTCCATCCCGGGCGCGACGCGATCTTCTGGGTGCTGGAGCGCTCGCCCGACAAGATCCGCTACGTCAATGGCTGGACCTATGTCTCGACCGATGTGTGGAAGTCGATCGATCCCGAGACCGGCAGACCCACGCCCGATCCCGCGCATAAGCCGACGCTTGGCAAGCGGATCGAGTTCTGCCCCTCGCTCTGGGGCGGCAAGGACTGGCCGTCGGCCGCCTACAGCCAGAAGACGGGCCTCGTCTATGTTCCCGCCAATGAAAATTTCTGCGGCGGCTTCACCGGCGAGAAGGAGCCGTACGAGCCCGGCAAGCTCTGGCTCGGCACCAAGCCTGCCGATATCGGGCTGAAGGTGAAGCCGGGCGCCGATCATATGGGCGAGCTCCAGGCCTGGGACCCCGCAACCGGCAAGAAGGCGTGGTCCTACAACTTCCCGAAGACGCAACTCTTCGCCTCGGTGCTGGCGACGGCCGGCGATCTCGTCTTCGTCGGCGGCACCAACGACCGGGAGTTCCACGCCTTCGACGCCAAGACCGGCAAGCTGCTCTGGGAGCAGAAGACCAACTCCGGCATCACCGGCGCGCCCATCGCCTATGAGGTGGACGGCACGGAATACATCGCCGTGCAGGCCGGCTGGGGCGTCGATGCGCAGCGCATCCAAGACGCGCTCGCGCATGGCAATAATATCGGCGTGCAGGACAACGTGCCGCAAGGCGGCGTCGTCTGGGTCTTCGCGTTGAAGCAACAGTAAGCGGCGTGCGGCCGGCGGAATCTCTTCCGCCGGCCGCTTTCTTCAAAGACGCAGCCGCCTCAAGGCACGTAAGCCAGAAGCATCCTCGACTGGGCGCTCGCCACTTCGAGCGTCAGCTTCTGCCGGAAAGCTTCGGCGAAAGCGTCGTAGCCATCGGCGACGATTAGGAACGAGCGGGGCCCGCCCACCACATTGGCGCGGTACCAGTCATCGACATGGGGCTCGTCGCCAGAGGTGATCGGCAGTCCGTTGACCGTGATCTCGCGCGCGACCGCGGCATCGCGTGCCTCGGCCGCCGGTATCTCGCCGGTATTCTGCTGACCATCGCCGGAGACATCGATCACCTTTCGCTCGGCAACCAGCGGCGCCTTGGCGAGGAGATCGGCGGCGGCGGCAATGCCCCCGCCGACATCGGTCTTGGTATGCACCCAGGCACGACCGGCGCCGCGCAACCGCAGTGCCAGCTTGGCGAGCCCGTCGCGATCATGAACGACGGTCCAGGGAACGACGATCTCCTGCTCCTCCGCCCATTCGACGACGGCGATCTCGACGGTTCGATTGACCCCGCCGAGAACGGCCTGCGCGAAGGCGTCACTGTCGATCGCCCCGGCAATCCCCTCACGCTGCAACTTGAAACGTGCGTCGCTCACCGAGCCCGATACATCGACGGCCAGAACGAGCGCGACATCCGCCTGCGCCGAAGCTTGGCGTGATCCCAAGAAGAGAGCCGCAACGAGTGCTGCGGCAAGGCACCAGGCCCTCACTTCTCCCCCTCCTCGGGATCGCCATAGAGGCAGATCACCTGGACCGGCCGGTATCCGGAGTCATCGATCGTGCCGGACAGCGTCTTCTGCATGGTGGCGGCGCGCTCGGCGCATTCCTCATGCGAGATCGGCGCGGGGTGCTGCACGAGCGACTTGCAACTCCCGCTGTGAGGGAGGCAAGCGACGAGAACCAAGGCAATGGCATTCATAGGCACTTTCCGAAAGCGGTTGATCGTTCCGATATGCCGAAGGGGAAATCCCCCGGGTTGATTGACGCGCAACATCCTCAAGGACTGGTAAATACCCGCGTCGCGCGAGCAAGAAAGGCATAAGGACGCCCCTTGGGGGATCGTGCCTCCGTCGACGGCGGATTTTGGGAAGCTTCACCTCGCGCCAAAGCGGCGGATCACCACGCGCTCATTCCCTACTTGCGCAGCGCATCGGGAGTCGCGGCGGGATCGGCCTGGGCCGGTTTTTGATCGGACCGAAGGGCGCGATTCCCTTGATTTTGCCCATTTTCGGTCGAGGGGTCGGGCGCCGGCAGAGGCAGGACCTGGGCACCGTCAGGGCTTTCCGACGAGCCGCTGTTCGCGCGCTCGCCGCCGTCTCCGGTGGCGCGACCTTGCGCCGGAGCGACATCCGCGGAGGGCGTAGCATTGTCCGCTACCGCACCGGTCGTCAGCATCCCGAGAACGCCAACCATCGCTGCCAAGCGGATCATGCACGCCTCTTTCCCCTTGCCGACCATGCCTCGCTAACAGAGGCGATGCGGCGATCGCTCCCACGCCAAACAGTGCCGCCGCAAAGGAGCCTGTCCATGCCGAGACTTCGGATTTCATGACTTCTTTATGACTTGCGAATAGGCTGTCTCCCTCGTCTGAGAACGGGACGTGGTTTGTGATCGATTCTTTTGTTCAGAACGATATTCTGAACGCTGTGGACGTATTGGGTAAGCAAGCGCGGCGATAGCGGGCTTCCGCGTCGCCGCGATATCGATCCCACCGAGATTCCGCGCCTTCTCCCGCATCTGCAACTCGTCGATCGCGTGGAGCCGGATCATCGGTTCCGCTATCGCCTCTGCGGCACCGCCATAGCCGAAGCCTATGGCCGCGAGCTCACCGGCCATTTGGTCGAGGAAGTCATCCCCGAGCAGCGGCGCGCGATCGCCCTCCAGCACTATCGGCTGGCGCTTGAAGAAGCCCGGCCGATCTTCGCAAGGACCCAGTATCTCAGCCGCATGGGCGCCGAGCTCATTGCCAGCCGACTGATCCTGCCGCTGGCGGATGATGCGGGGGAGCCGCACATGCTGTTGATCGGCCAGACATGCGAATTCCACTCCGAGATCGCCGCGCAGCTCGGCTCCGCGACAGCGGTCGATGACTACGTGAAGAAAATCGAACTGCTCATGCCCTGATCCCGCTCGCCGGCGGCCGGACTCTCGGCATGAGGATCATGTCCCACGGGCTCGGCATCTCGCCGCAGGGAACATGGACGAGCGCCGGACGGCCGAGCGCGATGGCATCGGCGACGGCGCGCTCCAATTCCGCCGGCGTGGCGGCACGAAAGGCGGCGACGCCGAAACTCTCGGCGAGCTTCACGAAGTCGGGATTGAGCAGCGCGTCGGCGATGAAGCGCCCGCCATACTGCTCCTTCTGAATGAGGCGGACATTGCCGAAGCTGCCATTGTCGAAAAGCACGACGACGATGGGAATGGCGTGTTGAACCGCCGTCGCAAGCTCGCCGATTTGATAGAGCGCGCCGCCGTCGCCGGTGACGGCGAGCACGGGCGCGCCGGGTAGCCCGACCTTGATGCCGAGCGCCGCGCCGACGCCCCAGCCGAGATTGTCCTGATAGCCCGGCGAGAAATAGCTGCGCGGGCGATAGACCGGGAAAGCGAGCCGGCTGGCGAAACCCAGCTGCGTCACCTCATCGACGAAGACACCGTGCTCGGGGAGCGCGTTCCGCATGGCGCGGAGAAAGCCCATCTGCGGCTCGAGCCGCGCAAGGCGCTCGGCGAGCCAGGCGCGATGGCCGGCGAGCTCCGCCTCGCGGCTCTCGCGCACGGGGTTGTGGCGCGGGATGCGGCGGAGAAGCGCGCGGCAGCAATCGACGGCATCGCCGATGAGTGCTGCTGCGGGCGGCGCCACCCGCTCGGCTTCCTGCGCCTCGATATCGACGCGAACGACCGGGAGATCCTTGTCGATGCCCCATTGCATCTGCTGGATGAGAAGGCGCGTGCCGATGGCGAGCACCGCATCGGCTTCCCGCCACAAGCGATGGCCGACCGGCAGGTTGACGGCGAGACGGTGGCGGGCCGACACCACGCCCTGGCCGCGGCGATAGGCGATGACCGGGCATTCGAGCATCTCCGCCAGCGCCGTAACCTCGGCGCTCGCCTCTTGCGCGCCGCCGCCCACGACCATGATCGGCCGCCGCGCCTGTCCCAGGATTCGCGCGGCGCGCTCGGCGGCGTCTTCATCGACCGGCGGCCGCGCGAGGGCGTAGGGCATTTCAGGGAAGGTCACCGGAGCTTTGCGGCCCCAGACATCGATGGCGCATTCGAGGATGACCGGCCCCGGCCTTCCGCTCCGGGCGATGCGGATCGCCTCGGCGACGAGATGAGGCGCCTCGTGCGGCGCGGCGATGCGCGCGGTGTATTTGGCGATATGCCCGGCGAGACCGAGCTGATCGCGAATCTCGTGGAGATAGCCGTGGCCGCGATCGATCTCGCGTTGCGGGATCTGTCCGACAATGCCGAGCACGGGCGCATTCATCCCTTGCGCCGTCAAAAGCGCCGCACCGGCATTGAGCAGCCCGGGTCCCGGCACCACCGCAAAGGCTTGCGGCTTGCCGGTCGCGAGCGCGGCGCCCAGCGCCATGTAAGCCGCGCCCTGCTCATGGCGCGTATGAATGAAGTGCAGCTCATCCCTCGCACCATGAAACGCATCGAGAAGATGGTCGTTATGGATTCCGGGCACGCCAAAAACGGTATCGATGCCATGGGCGACGAGCGCCGCGGTGACTGCCTCGCCGGTGGTCATTGCTGAGCTCTTGCCGTGGATCGTCATCGAGAAGCCTCCGCGCGGATCACCCATCATGACGGGTACGCCGTCCATGACAAAGGTCAAGCGCGTGTGGTGCGCGCGGTGCTTTAGTCCTTAAGAGGTAAGCCATTCAAGTGATTGACAATTGTGACGATGCGGGAGCTTCCGCTAGGCTCGGCGCCAGCCGCGGCAGGCGACAAGAACGCGGAGAGGCTATGGCAACTGATGCGGCGCTCGACTTTCTCGCGGGAGGCGGTGAGATGGGGGCGCTCATGCGCGAGCACGACTGGACGCGCTCGCCGCTCGGCCCGCCCCAAGACTGGCCCGACGCGCTCAAGATGTCGGTCAGCATCTGCCTCAATTCCCGCTTCCCCATGGTGCTGTGGTGGGGGCCGGACTGTATCATGCTCTACAACGACGCCTGGCGTCCCGTTCTCGGCGCGACGAAACATCCCGGTGGTCTCGGCCGACCCGGGGTCGAGTCCTGGCCCGAGATCTGGCACATCATCGGCGAGCAGATGCGCGGCGTCCTCGAGCGCGGCGAGGCGAGCTGGTCCGAAGACCTGCTGCTCGTCTTCGACCGCTTCGGCTACAATGAGGAAGCCTATTTCACTTACTCCTACAGCCCGATAAAGCACGCCAACGGCCGGGTCGGCGGCGTCTTCTCGGCGGTCACCGAGACGACCGGCCGAGTTATTGGCGAGCGGCGACTGCGCATCCTGCGCGAGCTCGCCGAGCGCACTGCCGATGCGAAGAGCGTCGAGGCTGCCTGCGCCGGTTTTACGGAGGTTCTCGGCGCCGCCAACCCTGATCTTCCCTTCGCGATACTTTATGTCAGGGACGACGATCGAAGCGCCGTACGGCTCCTCGCGTCGGCGGGCCTCTCTGGTGCGTCAATCGAGCTTCAATCGGGAATACGGCCGCAGGACGCGGATAGCTGGTGCGTAGCCGAGGTCGTTCGCAGCGGCCGCAGTATTCTATTGAGCGATCTTCCACGCCGCTTCGGCCCCTTGCCTGGCGGGGTTTGGCCAGCCCCCACCACCGAGGCGCTGGTCCTGCCGGTAAAGCGGACCGGCCAGAGCGGCGAGACCGCCGGTGTTCTGGTCGTCGGCATTAATCCCCGGCGCGCGCTCGACGACGCGTATCGCGCCTTCCTTGAACTCGTCGCCGGGCAATTGGCGACGGCCATCACCAATGCCCGAGCCTATGAGGAAGAACGGCGCCGCGCCGAGGCGCTGGCCGAGATCGATCGCGCCAAGACCGCCTTCTTCTCCAATGCGAGCCACGAGTTCCGCACGCCGCTCACGCTCATGCTGAGCCCGCTCGAAGACCTGCTGATGCGACGTCCCGCCGCCGAGACGGTCCCGGTCGCGCGCCGCGAGCTCGAGCTCATTCACCGCAACGGTCTCCGGCTGCTCAAGCTCGTCAATACGCTCCTCGACTTCTCGCGCATCGAGGCTGGGCGTGTCCAGGCGGTCTATGAGCCGGTCGATCTTGCCGCCTACACGACTGAACTCGCCAGCACCTTCCGCGACGCGATGAAGCGAGCCGGGCTCGACTTCACAGTAGATTGTCCGCCGTTGTCCGAGCCCGTCTATGTCGATCGCGACATGTGGGAGAAGATCGTTCTCAATCTCATCTCGAACGCGTTCAAATACACGCTCGAGGGCGAGGTCGTGGTCGGCTTGCGAGCGGCCGATGGCGGCGGGCGCATCGATTTCACGGTGCGCGACAGCGGCATCGGCATTCCCGCGCATGAGCTGCCGCGGCTCTTCGAACGCTTCCATCGCATCGAAGGCCAGCGCGGCCGGACCCAGGAAGGCACCGGCATCGGCCTCGCGCTCGTCCAGGAACTGGCGCGCCTCCATGGCGGCACCGTGCATGTCGACAGCACGGAGGGACGCGGAACCGAGGTCACGGTCTCGATCCCGACCGGCACGGCGCATCTCCCGGCCGACCGCATCCAGGCCAAACGCTCGCTGCCGGAGACTGGCATCACCGCCGACGCCTTCATCGAGGAGGCTTTGCGCTGGCTGCCGAGCGATGAGCCCGCGGCCGAGCCCAGCTTCGAGAAGGAACTGCTGGGCCCGGCGGCGGATGGACCGGCACCGGGTGACCATCCTTTCGTGCTGCTCGCCGACGACAATGCCGATATGCGCGACTATGTCCGCCGCCTGCTGGCGCAACACTACGATGTCGAGACAGTCGCCGACGGGCAGGCGGCGCTCGAGGCGGCACGGCGGCGGCGGCCCGACCTCGTGATCAGCGACGTGATGATGCCGCAGCTTGACGGCTTCGCTCTCCTGCGCGCGCTGCGGGCCGATGCGGATCTCCGCGATGTCCCCGTCATCCTGCTCTCCGCACGCGCGGGCGAGGAGGCGAGCGTCGAAGGTCTGGCGGCGGGCGCTGACGACTACCTCGTCAAGCCTTTCAGCGCCCGCGAGCTCTTGGCGCGCGCCGGGTCAACCATCACCATGGCGCGGCTCCGCCGCCAAGCCAGCGATGTGTTGCGCGAGGAGGCGCGCCGACTCGCCACCCTCAACCGCACCGGCGCGGCGCTCGCCGCCGAGCTCGATCTCGAACGACTGGTGCAGACTGTGACGGACGCCGCGGTCGAGCTGACGGGCGCGCAATTCGGCGCCTTCTTCTACAACGTCGTCAATCAGAACGGCGAATCCTACATGCTCTATACGCTTTCGGGGGCGCCGCGCGACGCCTTCGCGAATTTTCCCATGCCGCGCAACACGCCAGTCTTCGCGATGACCTTTCGCGGCGAGGGCGTCGTGCGCTCGGACGACATCCTGTCCGATCCCCGCTATGGCCAGAACCCGCCCTTCCATGGCATGCCGCCCGGCCACCTCCCGGTGCGCAGCTATCTCGCGGTACCGGTGGTATCGCGAACGGGCGAGGTGCTGGGCGGCTTGTTCTTCGGCCATGAGCAAACCGGCGTCTTCACCGAGCGCGCTGAGCTCGCCGTCACCAGCATCGCGGCACAGGCCGCGGTGGCGATCGACAATGCGAGGCTCTTTCGCCAGAGCGAAGAATCACGCGCCGAGCTGCAACGGCTTAACGCGAAGCTCGAGCGGCGGGTCGAGGAACGCACGCGTGAGGTGAGCGAGACCATTGCACAACTGCGGGACACGGAGCAGCGTTTCCGCCTCCTCGTCCAAGGCGTGACCGATTATGCCATCTTCATGCTGGACGCCGATGGTTTCATCACGAGCTGGAATACCGGCGCTCAGCGGATCAAAGGCTATGCCCCCGAGGAGATCATCGGTCAGCATTTCTCGCGCTTCTATACGGAAGAGGATCGGCGCAACCGGATTCCGCAACGGAATCTTGGTCTTGCCGTACGCAACGGAAAATTCGAAGGCGAGGGATGGCGGGTGCGAAAGGATGGCGAGAGATTCTGGGCCGGCGTCGTTCTCGACGCCATCCATGACGAGACCGGCGCCGTGGTCGGCTTCGCCAAGGTCACCCGCGATCTCACGGAGAAGCGGGCAATCGAAGAACAGCTTCGCCAGGCGCAGAAGATGGAGGCGGTCGGCCAGCTCACCGGCGGTATTGCGCATGACTTCAACAACATTCTGCAAGTGGTGCTCGGCAATCTCGACGCGCTGCGTCGGCGGACCAGCGAGGGGGAGGACACGCCCGAGACGCGCGACTGGCGGCGCTTGACCGCCGCGGCGATGCGTGGCGCGGAGCGCGGCGCGACACTGACCCAGCGGCTCCTCGCCTTCTCGCGCCGTCAGCCGCTCGACGCTAAGCCAACCGATGTAAACAAGCTCGTCGCCGGCATATCGGATCTGCTGCACCGGACGCTCGGCGAAAGGATCGCAATCGAGACGGTGACCGCCGGCGGATTGTGGCGCGTCTCGATCGACCCTAACCAGCTCGAAAACGCGATTCTCAATCTCGCCGTCAATGCCCGCGATGCGATGCCGAATGGCGGCAAGCTCACCATCGAGACGGCGAACGCCTTTCTCGACGAAGCCTATACGGCGACACAGCACGATGTATCGCCCGGCCAGTATGTGCTCATCTCGGTGACGGATAGCGGCACCGGCATGACCAAGGAGACGGTCGCCAAAGCCTTCGAGCCATTCTTCACCACGAAAGAGTTGGGCCAGGGCACCGGTCTCGGCCTCAGCCAAGTCTATGGCTTCGTCAAGCAATCGGGGGGACACGTCAAGATCTACAGCGAACCCGGCGAGGGCACGACGGTGAAGCTCTATCTGCCGCGCCTCCACGGCGAAGCCGGCGCGGAGAGCCGAGCGACCCCGGCGTCGGCACCGCGGAGCCGAAAGGGTGAGGTCGTCCTCCTGGTCGAGGATGACAATGAGGTGCGCGCCGCCACCGGCGACATGCTGCGCGAACTCGGCTATCGCGTGATCGTTGCCGCCGACGGCGCGGCGGGATTGCGCTTGCTCGATGAGCATCCCGAGATCGATCTTCTCTTCACCGATGTCGGGCTGCCGGGCGGCCTTAATGGCCGTCAGCTCGCCGACAGAGCGCGCGCGAAGCGACCGGACCTGCCGGTCCTCTTTACCACCGGCTATGCGCGCAACGCCATCGTCCATCACGGCCGCCTCGATCCCGGCATCGAGCTCCTGGTCAAGCCCTTTACCTATTCGGCGCTCGCCGCCAAGCTGCGCCAGGTCCTGGAAGGCCGGGACCCGCGATGACAGAGGGCGATGGGGCCTGATAAAGTGACGCAGAGGCCCGTTCGTGAAAAAAAGGGGGGTGACGATGCATCGCGGGATCGCTTTGACGCTCGTCATGATGTCGTTCCTGTCGTGGCCGAGCGCGGTCATGGCGCAGAATGACGTCAAGGAGCGCATGGATGCCGCGCGCGCCGCGGCAATGGATTTCGGCAAGGCGCTGCTCGGCGAATTGCAGAAGGCGACCGCCGCGGGCGGCGCGGAGAATGCCATCGGCGTCTGCAATGTCGAAGCGCCCCAGATCGCGGCGGACAAATCGGCGGAGAAGCATATGACCATCCGCCGCACCAGCCTCAAATTGCGGCAGCCCGGCAACAAGCCCGACGCCTGGGAAATGCAGCAGCTCCAAAGCTTCGAGCGGCGCAAGACGGCCGGCGAGAACCCCGCGGCCATCGAGACGGGCGAGTATGTCGAGAAGGATGGGAGGAAGGTGTTTCGCTATATGAAGGCGATACCGACGGGCGAGCTTTGCCTCAACTGCCACGGCAGCGCGCTCAAGCCCGAGGTCGCAGCGAAGCTCAAGGCTCTCTATCCCGCCGATGCCGCGACCGGCTTTAACGTGGGCGATCTCCGCGGCGCTTTCACGATCACTGAGCCGTGACACCGCACATTAGGGGTAGCTCATGACCCTCTATCGGGGAATGGATCGGGCGGCGCTCGATGCCGCCTACAACAACGGCGCCGCCGTTGCCGACAGCGCGCGCTTCATCGCCCTGTGGGAGCAGCGAAGCGCGGCGCTCCGCGCGGCCGAGCCACGGTATCTCGATCTCCGCTATGGCGAGGCGGAGCGCGAGCGGATCGATTTCTTCCCCATCGCCGCGGCGCGGCCGGCGCCAACCCTGCTCTTCATTCATGGCGGCTATTGGCAGAGCCGTGCCAAGGAGATCTTCAGCTTCCTCGCCGCGGGGCCGCGCAGCCTCGGCATCAACATCGCGCTGATCGGCTATACGCTGGCACCCGAAGCGCGTCTTGATACGATCGTCGCGCAATGCCGTCGTGGACTGCATTGGCTTCATGCGCGTCTCAGCGAGCTGAGCGGCGATCCCGAGCGGCTCTATCTCTCCGGCTGGTCCGCCGGCGGACACCTGACGGCCATGCTCATGGACGAGGAGATCGTCCGCGGCGCGCTCGCCATCAGCGGGATCTACGATCTCGAGCCGATCCGTCTCTGCTATCTCAACGAGAAGCTGCGGCTCGATGCCGAGGAGGCCCGGCGGAACAGTCCCCTCTTCCATCTCCCGGCCCGCGCGCCGCGGCTCTTCGTGACGGTCGGCGGCGCCGAGCTTCCCGAGTTGGTGCGACAATCCGAGACATACTACGAGGCGTGGCGCGAGCGCGGCCTGCCCGGCGAGTTCGTTCCCCTGCCCGGGCGCGACCACTTCACCGCGCTGGAAGAGCTGGCGACGCCCGAGGGAATTCTGACCAAGGCGCTGGGAAGGCTGGTCTTCGCCGCGTAGCGAAGGCATCGAGCCTCCTCGCCTCGCCGCTTCAAGAATTTTTCGAGAGGCCGGGGATATCGGCGGAGCCGCTGTCCTATCACCTGATACCCTCGTCGTCGTGACGAGGGGCCACGCGCAGTTGACTGGCCGGCCGTCTCCGAGACGGCCGGCTTTTTTTGCCGGCGCGCCTTAACCGGGCTTGCCTCCGAGCAGCGGCTCGAGCGCCGCGGCGGGAAGCTTGACGAGCCCTTGCGGCAGCTCGAACAAGGTGGGGTCCTGCGGCCCCATGACCAGATGCGAGAGCTCCATGCGGATCGTGGTGGGTCGCGTGGCGCCGGGGCGGGCGACGGTGCCGTCGAGCCGCATCATGATGCCCTGTGCGCTGATCCATAGGAATCCCTCGCCATGCGTGCCATCGGCGGCGGTGTGATCGATGCGATATTTCGTCGTCGGCACGCCATTGACGGTCTCGCGACCCACGGGCTCGCGGCGCAGCGCGGGGTCGCCGAGATCGGCCATGAGCTTGGGAAAGGCGAACTCGACATAGGTCTTGAGATCGGGCAACACCAGCCAGCCCCGCTTCGCGCTGGCGTCGAGCAGCACCACCTGGGCAAAACCCTGGATCGTCTGCTCATGCCTCTGGTGGCCAGGCGTGTGGAAGACCCTGCCGCTATAGGCGCGGCCGTTGACCGTCACGGTGCGCTCGGCGCTGTATGGCACGCTCGCATCGCCGAGCAGCGCCGCCGCGGCATCGCGCGGCGCGCCCGCCGAAAACGCCAGAACCGCCGCGAAGAGCATCCTCAACCACCGCATCGATCCCTCTCCTCCTCCGTCCCGGCTTCCCTATCCGCTGAATACGGCACTTTCGCGGCAGGGTAGATCACTGAACAACGCCTCGCTATGCTGCCCGGAGATTGGCGACACGCAGGGAAAATCGAGACATGACTGGAAGGATCGAAGCGCGGCTTGCCGACCTCAAGATCGAGTTGCCTCAGGCGACGACGCCGCTGGCGAATTACGTCCCGTCGGTGCGGTCGGGCGATCTTCTGTTCGTCTCGGGACAGATCTGCCAATGGAATGGCGAGCGCCGCTTCATCGGCAAGCTGGGCCGCGAGATCAGCCTCGAACAGGGACAGGAGGCGGCGCGGCTTTGCGCGCTCAATATCCTTGCCGTGGCGAAGAGCGCGCTCGACGGCGATCTCGACCGCATCATCCGCTGCGTGCGGCTCGGCGGTTTCGTCAACTCGGTCGATGATTTCACGCAGCAGCCGCAGGTGGTGAACGGAGCATCGAACCTCATGGTCGATGTCTTCGGCGATGCCGGGCGCCACGCCCGCGCCGCGGTCGGGGTCAATGTGCTCCCGGCCAATGTGGCGGTCGAGGTCGAGGCGATCTTCGAGGTGCGCTGAGCGCGATGGCCGATGGCGGCGACCACGTCACGGTGAAGGTCGTCCCCCGCCTCGCCGAGATCCCGGCGAGCGAATGGGACGCTTGTGCCGGCGACGACAACCCGTTCCTCTCCCACGCTTTTCTCGAGGCGCTCGAGGCCTCGGGCTCGGCGACGGCCGAGACGGGATGGCTGCCGCAGCATCTCGCGGTCGAGGATGGAGCGGGACATCTCCTTGGCGTGGCACCGCTCTACCTAAAGAGCCACTCCTACGGCGAATATGTCTTCGACTGGGGCTGGGCCTCGGCCTATGAGCGGGCGGGCGGCGAATATTACCCGAAGCTCCAATGCGCGGTGCCGTTCACGCCGGTGACCGGCCGTCGCTTGCTGCTGCGTCCGGACGCCGACCCGGCGACGGCGGACGCGCTCATCGGCGCCATGATCGAGCTTGCGCGCCGGCATAAAGTCTCCTCGCTCCATGTCACCTTTCCCACCGAAGCCGAATGGCAGCGCTTCGGCGCGGCCGGCTTCTTGCAGCGCATCGGGCGGCAATTCCATTGGGAGAATAATGGCTACGCGGATTTCGAGGGGTTTCTTGCCGCGCTTACCGCGCGCAAGCGCAAGCAGATCCGGCGCGAGCGGCGGGACGCGCTGGCCGGCGGGATCGAGATCGAGACGCTCACCGGCGAGGCCATCGAGCCCAGGCATTGGGATGCGTTTTTTCGCTTCTATCGCTCGACCTCCGATCGCAAATGGGGCTCGGCCTATCTGACGCGGCGCTTCTTCGACCTCCTCGGCGCGCGCCTTCCCGAGCGCGTGGTGCTGGTGATGGCACGCAAGGGCGGCCGCTACGTCGCCGGCGCGCTCAATCTCCTCGGCCGCGATACGCTTTATGGCCGCAACTGGGGATGTCTGGGCGATTTCCCCTTCCTGCATTTCGAGGCTTGCTACTACCGCGCGATCGACTTCGCCATCGCGCGCGGCTTGAGGCGCGTCGAGGCGGGCGCGCAAGGCGAGCACAAGATCCAGCGCGGCTATATGCCGACACCGACCTACAGCGCGCATTGGATACGCGATCCCGGTTTCGCGCGGGCGGTAGCGGATTTCCTGTCGCGCGAGCGCCACGCCATCGAGAACGAGATGGAGCATCTCGAAGCCGAGCTCTCGCCCTTCCGGTGCGAAGCGGAGTGAGCCCATGCGGAATAGGAACCGTGATCGCGTGTTTGTGCGGGCGTGATGATCAGCAACGAAAATAATCTGCCGTCCGCCGCGCCATTGCGCGCGAACGCGCCGAGCGGCCTCGCGCTCCTCTTCCTGACGGTCTTCTCGATTGCGGCGGGCACCCTCGCCGGCATGATCGGCTATATGGTCGCTCAACTCCTTTAGGCGCCCGCCAAGGCCATGGTCAAGGCCGCCGTCCTGCGCCACACTCTGGCCCAGACGCGATAGAGCAAGGGATCATGGCACTCTCGCTTGCCCAACTTGGCGGTCCCCTCGGCATTGCCGCCGAAGGGCTCGATTTCAACCGGGGCCTCGATGGGGCGACCGCCGATCTGTTGCGCCGCGCTCTGTTGGAACGTCTCGTCCTGTGCATCCGCGGCCAGTCGCTCACCGCGCCGGCCTATCGCAAGGCGATGTGCGTCTTCGGCAAGCCGTTGCCGCAGGTGCGGGCCGCCACGCGCCACCCCGAGGTCGCGGAGATCACGATCCTGTCGAGCGAGGATCGCGACGAACTCGGCGACGGCAAGCGCCTCATCGTCGGCGCCCATTGACACAGTGATGACAGCTACAAGGCGGTGCCTTGCTCGCTCACCATGCTCTATGCCGTAGCGGTGCCGCCGAGCGGCGGCGATACGCAATTCACCAATATGTATGCGGCGTATGACGATCTCGCCCCGGCGATGAAGCAGCGTCTTGCACCGTTGCGGGTCGTCCACAAATACGATTGGAGCCGCAAGGGTACGCGCATCGCCACGCTCAAGGCTGAAGAGGCGGCAGACCTGCCGGAGGTCACTCACCCTCTCGTGCGCACCCATCCTGAGACCGGCCGCAAGGCGCTGTATCTCAATCCCAACCGGATGGAGCGTATCATTGGCCTGAGGCGCGCCGAAAGCGATCGCCTTCTGGACGAGCTCGCCGCGCATGCGACCGATCCGCGCTATCAATACCGCCATGTCTGGCGCCAAGGCGATGTGCTGATCTGGGACAATCGCTGCACCATGCACAAGGCGAATGGCGACTACCCCGAAGGCGCCCGGCGGCTGATGCAGCGGATAATCGTCGAAGGCTCGGTGCCGGTGTGAGTCTCACACGCCGTCAAATCGAGACTGGCCTGCGTGAAATCGGTAAACGGGCACGCGAGGCCGGTGAGGTCATTGAAATCGCTCTCTATGGCGGGTCCGCGATCGTGCTCGTCTTCAACTTCCGAAAAGCCACCCGCGATGTGGACGTCGTTGTCTCCGGCAACACCAGCAGCTTTCGCCGCTATGCCCGTGAAGTCGCTTTGGCCGCACCAACGCCGGCAAGCTTCTCGAGGTCGTCGAACGCTTCTATCCTCCAAGCTTGATTACACCTCGAACATTGTTCGGAATTGAACAGATCGCAGCGGATTACCAGGACAAAGCACATGGCATTCCGGCGCCCACGAAGCCTCGCGGAGGTCGCAAGAACCGCAAAACGTGACGGCGATGTCCACGCGCGCCTTCGAGAATTCCTCGACCACTTTTATACGCATCCGCATGAGCGGAAGCAGATGATTGCGGAAGAGCCGGCGCTCGCCATTGATCCCGTAGCAAACGCATTTTTGGCCGCCACCGCTGAGCACCTAGCTCTAAGATACCGGTTGCCGGTACCGCGTTGGGTGCTCAAACCTGAGCGCTTCCTCCACGAGGCCCATTTCGGAGGCGCCGAGGGGATGAAGGCGATGCTGCTCGTCGAGAGCCCCTCCGCGTTCCGGCGCCGCATGATCTTCGTCGACTACGATCCGCTGCGCCGTCCCAGTCGGAGAGGCAAGCAGCCTCTTCCCCCGGCCTGGGGCCAAAGGCGTTCGCGACCGTCGGCCCGCCCGTGAGGAAACTCGGCTTTCGGCCAATTGCCTCCGGCGGCGACGCTCAATCCACGATCGCCTGATAGACAAGCTGCCGCATCTCGCGGCGATACCAAGGCCGGGTCGGGCCGGGCGACTGCATCATCATCACCACGGCGAGCTCTTCCTTGGGATCGCCCCAGAAATAGGTGCCGGCGGCACCGCCCCAGGTGAAATCGCCGGCCGAACCCGGCAGACCCGCGATCCCCGCCTCCTTGCGCACGGCGAAACCGAGACCGAAGGTGTAGCCGGGAACGCCGAGCAGCAGCTCGCCCGGCTGCATCGTCGTCGCGATCGCGGAGCCCAGATGATCCGAGGTCATGAGCGCGACGGTGGTGCGGCTCAGGATCCGAGTGTCGTCGAGGCTGCCGCCATTCACCATCATCTGCACGAAGCGCAGGTAATCCATCGCGGTCGAGACGCCGCCGGCGCCGCCCGAATCGTTCTTGGGCTCGGCGGTCACGTCGATCAGCTTGTTGGGCTTGCCCGTGGCCGGGTCCACGGCGAGCGCCTGCGCCAGGCGCGGCAGCTTCTCCTTCGCGACCCAGAAGCCGCTATCGCTCATCTTGAGCGGCTTGAACAGGCGCTCTTCGAGAAAATCGGCAAGCCGCATGCCCGAGGCCTTTTCCACCACGCGGCCGAGCACGTCCACCGCGAGGCTGTATTCCCAGACCGTGCCGGGTTGATGAACCAGCGGCGCCTTGGCGAGGCCCGCGACTTCCTCATCCGGCGTCACGCCGCGCGCGTCATAGTCGATATCGGTGCGATAGACACCGGCTTTGGCATAGGCGTCCTTCACCACGGCGTTGGCAGTGATCTCGCCATAGGCGAGCCCGGCGGTGTGGCGGAGCAGATCCTGGACGCTGATCGGCCGGTCGAGCGAGACCGTGCCATGGACGACCTTCCCGAAGGGATCGAGCTTCGCGACGCTCACCTGCATGTTCGCGAACGCCGGAAGATATTTCGCCACGGGATCGGTGAGCTGAAGGCGGCCTTCCTCGACGAGAATCATCGCCGCCACGGAAACGAGCGGCTTGGTCATGGAATAGATGCGGAAAATGGCATCCTTGGGCATCGCCGCTTCCGCCGCCTTGTCGCTGAAGCCGAAAGTCTCGAAATAGGCGAGCCGGCCCTTGCGCGCGATCGCGACGACGGCGCCCGGAATCCGGTTCTCCTCGACTTCCTTCTGGAAGAACTGGCTGACCCGCCCGAGGCGCTCGGGCGACAGCCCCACTTCTTCGGGTTTGGCCGGCGCCAGCGATTGCGCCGCGACCGCCGAGGCCGCGACGACAATGACGAGACCGACCAATGCAGCGGCAATGCGCTTCATGCTTGTTCCTCCCGGCGTGGCATTCATGCCTTTGCGCGCAACTCTGGGCGCGCCGAGGGCGGCTGTCAATTTCGCAAAAGGACAATGAAAAAGGCCGCTCGCGCGGCCTTCTCCATTGCGTTGCCAAGCTGAGGCTTGCTTGAGCCTATTCCACCAGCTCGGGTTCCTTTGGCGCCGGGGCGCGCGGCGGCGCCTCGATGAAGGAGAAGCCGAGCTTGTCGCCTTCGCGCGTGACGCGCACGACGCCACCCTTGGTGAGCTTGCCGAACAGCAGCTCCTCGGCGAGCGGCTTCTTGATGTGCTCCTGGATGATGCGGCCGAGCGGCCGGGCGCCGAACAGCCGGTCGTAGCCCTTGTCGGCGAGCCATTGCCGTGCGGCCTCGTCGAGCTCGATCGTGACGTTGCGATCGGCGAGCTGCTCCTCGAGCTGGAGAATGAATTTGTCGACCACGCGGCCGATCGTCTCCGCGCTCAGCGGCGCGAAGGAGATCACCGCGTCGAGGCGGTTGCGGAACTCCGGCGTGAAGAGGCGGTTGATCGCCTCCTCATCATCGCCGGTGCGCACATCGCTGCCGAAGCCGATTGCCGGCTTGGCGAGATCGGAGGCGCCGGCATTGGTCGTCATGATCAGGATGACGTTGCGGAAGTCGACATTCTTGCCGTTGTGATCGGTGAGCTTCCCGTAATCCATCACCTGGAGCAGGATGTTGAAGAGATCGGGATGCGCCTTCTCGATCTCGTCGAGCAGCAGCACGCTGTGCGGATGCTGATCGACCGCATCGGTCAGGAGACCGCCCTGGTCGAAGCCGACATAGCCGGGCGGCGCGCCGATGAGGCGCGAGACGGTGTGCCGCTCCATATATTCGGACATGTCGAAACGCGTGAGCTCGATGCCGAGCGTGCGCGCAAGCTGACGCGCCACCTCGGTCTTGCCGACGCCGGTCGGACCCGAGAAGAGATAGCTGCCGATCGGCTTCTCCGGATCGCGCAAGCCGGCGCGCGCCAGCTTAATCGCCGCGGTGAGCGCGTCGATCGCCTTGTCCTGACCGAACACCATGGTCTTGAGATCGCGATCGAGATTCTTCAGGACTTCCTTGTCGTCGCGCGACACGCTCTTGGGCGGGATGCGCGCCATGGTGGCGATGACGGCCTCGACCTCCTTGGCCGTGATCGTCTTGCGCCGCTTGCTCTCCGGCACCAGCATCTGCGCGGCGCCGGTCTCGTCGATCACGTCGATCGCCTTATCCGGCAGCTTGCGGTCGCCGATATAGCGATGCGACAGCTCGACCG
>Ga0209062_1001476_pt1 | contig 41098 bp, 34 predicted proteins | sample Coa_R2_2_FD_187158 | JGI IMG/M metagenome (GOLD analysis project Ga0209062, IMG submission 187158) | Surface soil microbial communities from Centralia Pennsylvania, which are recovering from an underground coalmine fire - Coalmine... | ecosystem: Environmental > Terrestrial > Soil > Unclassified...
GCACTGGAATCGGTCACTCGTACCGGATTCGTACTGGTAAGATTAATGGTAATCCCAGACAGTTTGGAGACGTATCCACATTCGGGAATGTGCTGTTCTACCTGTTGTCCTGGATTCGTAAATAATACCTCGCCAAAGGGCCGCGCCGTATCGCGCTGAACGTTGTACGTCCCGGTAATTGTGTTGTTGACCAACAGCTGCTCGTTAATGCCTTCATTAGGATTGACCACAGCCATAAGTGAGACCGGACCAATTTCGCCAAACGTTTGAACGGTGTCGCTAAACGCCAATGTGGAGTGACCCGAAAGGCTCGTAATAAAATGGCTCGCGATCGTATCGCTTTTGCCATGATATTGACGTAGCATAATAACGGTCGCAGAATCGGCTGGCGCACACGTGAGCGTCGCCACAGTGTATTTCGCAACCACCGCCGTTCCTTGGATCGTGCTAGCTGGCAGTACTGAAATAGAGTCCGTTTGAAAGTATAACTCCGGCGCCGCATCGTATTGCAGTTCGATCGATGAAAGACCAGGACTCTGTGCACTGTTTGAGCTTCGCATAAATATCATGCGAACAGCAAGTTGATCGTAAGTGCGCGCGTCGATATTTGACAGACTGAACGAGGAAGATTGTGATGCCTTAAACGTATCAACCACATCAATGCCGCTGCCATTCCGTCGTGAACCGAGGACGGAAAAAGTGATGTCACTTCCACCTGGAATGGGAGTACCCTTCCAAATAAGCGAGCCATAACCTTTGGCTATGGCTGTAAATGGTGTCTGTGCTACACCCGCAGTGCCGGAGGTAAGTGCAGTATCAAATACACGAGCGCCAGTAGTACCAGGAGCAGCGGTCATTTCCTTCGCAGTACCTGGATTGCTTCCCTTCACACCGATCAAAGCATAGCTACCCTGTGAAGAAAGTCCACCTAGTCCATTCAGCGATCCCAGGGATTGAAGCTCCGCTTTAACGGAATCTATAAAACCGGCAACATACGGCTGGCCAACGGTTACAATTGCCACACGTCTCCCTGGTTCGATCGATCGAATAACCGAATCGAATATTGTCCCAAGTGAATCACCAACTGAAACATTATATGCTTGGTCCCACGGTATTTGGAATTCATTTACACGTTCGATCTGGCTTCCATCCTTTGTGAATTGAGCGATGGAATATCCGACGCCCAGGGGAGCAATAAATTGATATGCCGAATGATCGTTGATTCGAATTTGGGCATAAGGACTAAAAGCAATACCACTATCATTCACCCCGTGAGATATTGCTTCATAGCGGATAGTGTCCTGCGTCGGCAGGAACAACATTCCCTGGTTATTGAGGCTCAACCCACTGATGATAGTGGAAGCAAGTTGCTCGGGTGAACTGTAACTAAACTCGGATCGATCGGCCGGAGCAATGCTGAACGTCGCGTATTGCCAGGCTGTCGTATCACCAGATGAACGTACTATCCTCGTTCGCCACCAATAAACCGATGATAATGGAACGCTAGCAGGCGGTATAGTGACATCAAAAGCTACGTAGCTGGTAGATCCAATATTCGTCCGTTGGTCAAGAAGAATACGGGAGAACGCTTGCGTTGTATCGACTTGTAACTCTACTCGATCACTCGTGGTAGCACCCGGCGGCGTTAGCACTATAAAATGAACATTACTTCCGCTAATGTCACAAAATTGACGAGACCCTTCATAGGGGTAAAATGGATTCGTCGATAATCCATTGATAAGAATATGAACGCTCGCCGAATCATCAGGCCGATAGACCTCTTCAAAATGATTATCAGGATCGATAACGACCGAGATAGTGTGAGCACCGATCGATTCCGAATTAATAGCGAATCGAGCAGAAACAAATGCGCTATCGTCCAATCGTAAAAGCGTATCATCCTTTGAGAATGGAAGCCCGCTGGGCCCTATATCAGTAATGCGGATAATGACTGGCGTTTCAGCAGAGTATCCATAATTATGAATGAGTGCGCGAACCGTAAACGTGCTATCGCTGATACTGAATACATTTCGAGCATTCGTATCGACTCCGGAGTATGCGTGCACTTCATTGGCATACACTGCCAACTCTGGTTGCGGGCGCAATACAAACCCAGTAGCCGCATCACCCAACATGGAGTATTGCAAGCGCGCATTATGACCGACAAACCCGAAGCCGGACGCGCTTCCGGCTGCAACGAGCTTGGCTGCCGTCAGCATCTGCAGTGCGTTCATCGTCTCAGGTTTCGTCGTATCGTGAGAGCTACGATATGATTGCAATAATTGAAAGAATACTGTGGTAAGATCATGATCGTATCCCATTTCACCAAAACCGGTCGTTCCATACGTTTGTACAGAACCGGCTTCGGGTACACGAACGTAAGATTCGTTTACTCCGAGAGAATTGGGCTCCGCAAAAGCACCCGTAGCACAGCTCAATGTAAGAAAGAGTGGGTAAAAGCCTTTATTATGTAGGAGGCTCGCATCGGGAAAGAGCACATCCGACGTAAACGTCGCACCATGACCGCTGAAATACATGAGCGATTGCCCGACCAGCAGCGCATCGAGGATATCTCCAACTCGCGTTGCATCGGGGCCTTGAAAATTCCGGCGACTGATGATAGTCCCTTGAATATTGGTAGGTGGCAGACGAAGACCCAATTGACCATTGCCAAGAGGTGGTGGGGGATTTAAATAGCTTGAATCCTGATATAAAAATTGATCGTGCTGATATCCGGAATCACCCCCGGCTACAAAAAGGAATCGACGGTTCCATTCGGCTGGCGGATCTTCTTCGTACTCCAGCAATTTCTTTACATAAGATTCAGCCTCGTCCGAAGTCGCGATCGGGATGCGAGCAATCAACATCAGCGGCTCACTATCGAGGTTGCTATCTTCGGATAGCGTGTAATAAAAATCGCTAACGGGTTTACCAAATGCAGGTACAAACGACCGTTGATCGCTGCCAGACAAATTAAACTTAGGATCCCATGAGGCATCTCCTAAAAGAGTCACGAACGAGACTGGAGTACCACTATAATTAGTATAGGCGTAATTTAAGAAGCGGCGTATCGCCTCCGGCTCATTGCTGCCATAATCAAAGGCATTGAACACCTCATCGGTAGTAACCACTTTCGAGCGCATCCCCTGTGCCGTTCTTCGTGCTGCAAGCTTTTGTGCCGTATTAGAAAACAGCGGATGTGTGATGACCAAATAATCAGCACCATTGACGGGATTCAGGATAGACCAATCCCGACCTGTGATATTCCAGGGTTGAATATTATCGCATTTGAGAAAAGAAGCCAAAGTTGCGGCCGCATATTCCGGAGATACACTTTTCGGCGCATCCACAAACGCACCGGATTGCGGCACAATACGAGTCCCATCCGTCAAATTATAGACGTGTGGATCGCTTCCCGAAGCAAACGCCAATTGATATGCGGTTCCAGGAGCATCGACGCTAAAATGCCACTGTCCCTTTGTAATTCCGGTGTCAACACTAGGGGTAAGCGGCAACGGAAGATTGACCTCATAATAATCGAGATAGCTTGCGTCAAGCGTGGCCCCGCTCGCAAGAGAGAGAACCGTAACAACATTTGCCCCATTCGAGAGTTGCGAGAACGGTACATGGAACGTTGGACGATAATATGAATATCCAAAGAATACTCCGTCGGAGACGTTATTACCATTTACCAAAATGCGAATTCGATGCGGAGTATTTGGTACATCTTTATCGAAAGAGGTCCCGCGAAAAACGAATTTGAAAGTCGCGTACTTTCCTACTGTATCACCCAGTTTTGCAACATAGAACGTGTCCGAAAACCGGGAATGAGTCGAATCGAGTAATGGTCCGGCAAGATCTGCCCAGACGAAACGCTCCCCTCCCACGTATTCCGTTTTTTGCTTTGTTTCTGTTTCATCCACGAAGCCATCCCCATCATAATAATTATGATCCTGTTCGTGATGAAGTATAACGGTCCCAATGGAATCAACAATACCATCAGCTGCAGGGGCTATGCCCTGATAGCGAAGCGGCACACCACCGGTCTTTACAGAAGCCGTCAGCCAATAGACATTCGTATCAGTTGCGACGTTATAATATTCGGAAAGTACTTGTTCTCCTAAGTTAGTGATCGCAAAAGAGTCCGTCGGAAGAGAAAAACCGGCGAGATGTTTGCCGTAAAATTCTATGGATGCGATATTCCCATTTACATCTGTATCGATCCACAGTGGTATTTCCTTGCCGTGGTTAATGCAGCGTAGATTGGCTGGATTCCAATGTGCCTGAGCGAGGGTGAATCCTTGTGAGCTGAAATTTAATTGGCTTGCATCGACGTGATATAATCCATCCCGCGTGACTGCTAAACGGACATACGGCGCGCTGGGATCGATCCAATTATAAATGGAATCGAATGATTGCGTGCTTGCCGCCGACCGAAGAGAAAGTGCCGTTTTTTTTGCTCGATGTAACGGGATAGCAAATCGTGCGAGGTCCGAAGCATTCGCAACGAGATGCGAATTCATCTCCGCAAACACCGGATCTTTTGCGCCAACTTGTAATGTCGAGAGATTTCCCTTAAATCGAATGCCGGCCACAAATTTTTGGAGAGCGGTTACGTTGCGGCCATTTTTGCTAAGAAGCGGGATCTGAAGAGTGATGGTCCGTAACGAACGAAATGTCTGCGGCTTTCCGATGCTTACATTTACTGACTGCGAATAAGAAGCTGCATCATAAACTCGCTCCGATATACCTTTTACATTCCTTTCGGATGGCGGCAGTGAAATATTACCAAGAGCATTATTCGAAATAGGCGTAACGATCGGAGCAATGCCTGTAACGCCATCCGGAATGGCAAATGTAATATTTAGTACCGGGATATCTTCCCTTCCCTCCGTGGCGCCAAGCAGATAAAAGCCATTGGGCATGGCATCCGAAAGCACCGGCCACTGCACACGCGAGAAGACCATTCCATTCGGAGTATTCTTTACTGGTACACGAGAACGCTCTATTGAAGGACTCCCGATATCAATAGAAAATTCGATACTCCCCTGTGAAGCTGTTACCGAAGTCTTATGTGATAGAATAACAGATCGTGAGGTACCAAGAGTAAACCGTTTGACCGGTGCTTTAGCTATTAGAGTGCTGTGAGAGTATAGGTGGGCCTTCGATAACTGCTTTCCCTTCGTACTCGCGTTGGCATGAGTTCCTTGTATAGGAGCGGGCCTCGCTAAGCGAACAGCAGATTGCTTCGAAAGACGTACAGGGGCCTGCTGGGCATGCGCCATCATGGCCAACAGCATCATAACAGCTGTAAGCAAAGGCACCGCCTGGCGATGAATGAGAATTCCGAGAGTACTCAACATGGTGACAACGCGCCGGCAAGCAGCAATGTCCCTTACGGACTCATTTTTGACCTATTCGAAAGCATTCTGTTATAAGGTTGCACCAGCAGGAGCTACCTCAAACGGCCACTCTCTTCTCTTTTTTGCTCGAATAAAATAAACGACTGTACCTATCGAGATAATAGCAAGCGCTCCGAGAACGAACTGTATTCCCGTATAATAAAATACGAAGAGCCAGATCAGGAGAGAAATAATTGCTGGTAGCGGAAATAGCGGCATCCTGTACGGCAGCGATTCTACATTTTTACGATCTCGGTGCCAAAGAATAAGCCCTATGGTCTGTCCGACAAACTGAATAAGAATTCGCATGGCGAGAATGGCGCTGATCACATCACTCATCCGGTTAAAGAATACGCTAAAGATGAATGCGAAGGCGGCTAAAACAAGGAGAGAAATGTGCGGAAATTGTTTTTTAGAGTGAAGTTGGGCAAAGACCGGAAAGAATGCTCCCTCCTTTGCAGCGGCATACGGTATTCTTGAATACCCCAACGTTGCTGAGAACAGCGAGGACGCAGCAATGATAAGGATTAGAATGGTCCCTACATTAGCGGCGGCAGAGCCATATATATTTTCGAAGAACGTACTAAAAATGAATTGTGAGTGTCGCACCGATTGCCATGGGAGCGTACCAAGAATGCTAAGTTGCATCCCAATGTAGATCACGGCAATACCGACGATCGACCAAAACATGCTGAGCGGGATGTTCCTTTCTGGTCGCTCGATCTCAGCGCCGAGGTGGCAAACATTATAGTACCCAAGATAACTATAGATCGACTTGCCCGTTGCACTGCCAAGCGCTACGAAGAAGACTGGCGAAAGTGACCAGGCATTTGGAGGGTAATTAAAAGCGAGCTTCGGATCGAAATGGGTCGCTCCGGCAAAAAGTATCCATCCTATGGTAAGCAAAAGGACGGTCCATAAGACGAGCGAAATCTTCCCCGCTGTTTCGATCCTTCGATAAAGAGCGATCGTAAGAAGGATGATAAGAAGACCCGAAATGGCCTTCCTGCCAATAAAACTCACCGGCAGAAGATACTCGAAGTGATCTGCAAAACCTATTGATCCAGAAGCAATTACGAGCGGAGCCTGGAAGACTGTTTGCCATACAAATAAGAATGAAAAGAACCGCCCCCAACTTGTCTCTCCATAGACCTTTCTCAAGAATACGAAGCTTCCTCCTGCCTCCGGCCAGCGAGCTCCCAGCTCGGCCCAGACCATCCCATCCAGCATCGAAAGAATAGCGCCGAGGACCCACGCAATTATACATTGTGGCCCCCCCATGATATCGATAGCCAGAGCCATGGTCACAAACGGACCAATACCGACCATTTCGATCATGTTGAGTGAGGTGGCTTCACGGAGTCCCAGACCGCGTACGAGCGTGATTGGGCGAGTCCCGGCGGGCGGAGGGTTTATCCGTTCGCCAAGCTTCTTCAGGACTCCTCTATCACTCACTTTATTCCAGGATAAGTTAGCTCAGGATAATAATTGACGGCGAGCTTATCGAAGAGGACCTTCGTCTTTTCGCGGCCGCTCGGTGGATTAATATCGTAATAGTAAAACAGCTCGATATCATCCTGATTATATCCAAGCTGGAGTGTACCTTGCGACTTATGCTCGGCAATCTCCCAATTCACGATCACTTTATAGTTGAGCGCATGATGAAACCCGAAGCTTTGCGTTCGGTCGAACGAGAACTCAGGAATGCTATCAGTGATGTGAGTGATCGGGAATTCGCTGAGACCACTGCATGGCAACGCCGGCTTGTCTTTCTTTCGGTCACTACCGCCTAAAACAATTGGATGAGGAATATTGGGAGGAAGATCGCGAACAGCCTCGAGCGCCAGTATCGTCGCGGCTTTATGATGGCCATGGGTCGAATCGGCTGGTATAAGGGTATATACGAAATCGTAATGACCGCCAGTCAATATTTTCTTCAGCTCTGACTTTACGAATGGGATATTCCAATTGCTATCCAAAACCTCGTGCGGATCCTTCGTATAGCGATTGTCCTTCTGGTTGAAGAAATAAATGTGATTGAGCCCGAGGATCTTACCTGCTGCAGTCAACTCCTTATGGCGGATGCCAGGCAGATATTTTCTGCCGACCTTCTCATCCGTCAGTTTCAAGTGATAGTATGGCTCAGCAAGTGTTGAGTACTTATACCCTGCTTCCCCATTGGTGATCACTACCAGGTCAACAGTGCCATGAAGATCATGAGTAACCTTGTATACGGTAGCAGCGTAGGCAGTCTCATCGTCCGGATGTGCATCAACGATGAGGATTCGAGGGCCAGCCAGTTTCGCGTAAACAGCGGATGATGTGGCGAGAATTATCAGGCAGAGAACGAAACGGTATTTTGACATCGCCGTTTCAACAACAATTACAGCTGGAGCGGTTGCATTCTGGCTCGAAACTGTAACTACCCGTTGGTCGTATTAGAGTTTATCTATGGGAGCTATACTTTTTTTCTTACTTCTCGTCCTTATAGCGTGCGTCGTGATGATCGTGCTTGTCATCGTTGGCAAGATTCTCTTCACGCTGATTTCGCTTGCGTTGCCGCTGCTTTTAGCGATCGCACTGCTGCTCATCATTATTCGCCTTTGGCCACGACGAACGTTGTGGTAAAAAAATGGCCAGGATGGGCTTACTGGCTATTAGATGGCTCTGCTATTCCACCCTCTGATGCCGCGCGTGAGATCACATTTCGAGCTATTTCCTGAAGCTCCTGCTGTTCCAGATCGTATGTGGCCTGATCGTCTGCCTCCGAAGCCGTTGCGTCATCCAGGTCATCGGTTAGATACCGACGGCTAAAGACAGTAAGGCTATCACCGACGATAGCGAACGAATACACTGTTTTACTGGTGATCTGCTCACTTCCATCTGCCGATTTTACAGCATCATACAATACTAACTCGTTAGGCCGAACCTGATCTAATTCCCGACCTTTGGAGAGATTATAGGAGGCTATTGCAACAGAAAGCTCCTTAACAATTGAACTAAGGTCTTTTACTTTTTCCTGGCGTAATGTAAGCTGTGGCTTCCCGGAGGGGGTATTCAGATGTCCAGAACCACTGCACCCGACGATACTTAAAAGAAGGCCAAATAACACGATCCGCTTCATGGCATAACGAGCATTTACCGATGAAGAATATCTAATTCCGTGCCTTTTATTAAGAGGACCGAAGAATCTTTCAAAGAGGCGAGGATTTTTAATCTTACTTCTCGAGGCGTTTTCTGCCTGAGGTGGGTAACAAATCTTACTGCCAGTAGTTATTCTATCGGATATGTCTTCTAAAACCTTTATACCGATCGTTCTAATCGTACTGCTGTGGGAAGGCTGCGGAACAGGTACGGATGTACCAAATTGTCCTTATGTTTATCAGCAACAGCAATTAAAGAACGTTTCCAGCACCCCAACGCCGCTCGGGAAATCCCGCACGAACGCTCAGGATGGTTATGCACCTAACTTTGAATGGAGGCGAAGCGATGGAACGCTGGACTCCTTATCCGCCCACCAGGGTACTGTTATACTCCTAAACTTTTGGGCTACGTGGTGTGGACCCTGCGTTTCCGAAATGCCAGCGATTCAAAGCGTTGCAGATGAAATGAAGGATTCCGTTTTAGTTATCGGAATTGATGAAGACCATGTGTGCGATCCGTTTCCCACGGTAAATAACTTCATTCAAGGCAAGGGAATTCGATATCAGATCGTGGTCGATTCGAATTACGAGCTTTATTATCGGTACTTCCCCAATGTTCGTGAGAATCCGTCGTTATACGCTATCCCTCAATCATTCTTTATTGATCGCAACGGATCGATTCGATATGCTGAAGCCGGCGTTGGCGATAAAGCCGCGTTCGAGACGTTTATTCGCAACTCCTCAAAGTAGTTAGCGAACCACCACAAAATCTCCTGTAACGATTCCCCTTCCCCCGTCGATCGGCTGCAATCGATAATGATAAGCACCGCTCCGTATTGCGGTAGCGGGCACGATCATCGTTTTATCCCCGGCTCCTTTTGCATTATCGGTACTACTATACACTTCTGCACCAGTGGCGTCGATGATCTGCAGTTTAACCGTCACATTACGGGTTGCATGATACGGTATAGAGAGTGATGCTCCTTCAGTTACAGGGTTGGGATGAGCAGAGCCGCGAGCGGGAGCTATGCCATCATTAAGAGAGAAGTTTGATCCCTCACGCAATTCCTTGTATAGTAAGGAATCCCCGCAATAAAATTTGAGATCGATCGTACCGGAATCGGTCACTGCTCCCAGCAAGCACTTATTAAATTTCAGGTCTGAATTATTAAGTATTATCTGGGCAACCCGGAAATCCGTCCAACCTGAATCCGATAATGTTATCAAGAATTGGAGCCGCGCAATATCAAGGTTAGAATCGAGCGATATATTATTACCACTAACATTGATGGGGAGTAACTGTAGCTTTGTCCCACTCGGCTGCATTGGCCCAACCGTGGGAGTGGTTGCGCCCGGAAGATCCGTATGTACATTAAAGACATTCCATGGCGTCATCACATCACCGTTATACTCGAGGATGACCTGTATGGAGTTAAGGCCTTTAGCATGGAAACTACCTGTTGCCTTAATTTCGATGGTCGAAGTGTCCCCTGGGTGAACAGCTACATTTGTTGCAATTGCTTTAAATTTTATGGTATCTGTCGGATTGGCATACCCCAAGAGCGGGATAGACCGAACCGTGGCTGTAGTGTCATCCGTCGCGATCGTAACGGTTCCTCTGGAAGTACCGGTCACTGTTGGCACATACCGAACCGTAATAAGTGTCGACGTCGAATCGTACGGCTTGATGTTTATTGGCAGCGACGGTTGAGGCACGAATAGAAAGTTTGGATCGGAGAGCAACAACTGGCTAATGTGCAGCGTATCACAGCCATAATTTTTGATAAGGATCGTTGTATCGTGCGTTTGGCAGTAGGATATCGTATCGAAGCTTCGCAGCGAACTATCCAATCCAAGAATGCGAGAACCCGGCACGACAGTGATCCTATATGGTATCATCATGGTCTGCTTTGTCTTTGCACCCTTGACACTATCACTTACCCGCAAATACCCTTGATACGGACCAAATACGGCGTGCTGTGGCTGAATGCCGAGTGGAATTGGCGGCATTTCCTTCGTTACCCATCGAGGAGAAGGCGCATACCACTTAAAGAGCGAAGAAGATTGCGGATTTTTTGTAGTCGAGTCGAGCCATTCAACTGATACCCATAAAGAGTCACAGCCTTGCTCGGATAACGTGTAAGCACGTATCGGAAAATTATCGCACCGGGTGAACGTACCAAAGTCGATCGCATTGGCAAGCGTTTGGCCATCCTGGTCCTTAAGAATTAGCTGTGGGTTATCTGGTACTCCAGTACCAGCAACCGGAAAGCTCATCCGCACCGGCCTTCCTAAGACCGACAGATTTACGATCAGAGAATCTACATTTAATCCCTGCTGCGTTGGCGAAAATCGAACGGTAAAATTCTTCGTAGAAAAAGGCGGAATGGAGTCGTTCGTCCAGCCGGTATCGAGCACAAAATTCTGCCCGTACTTTAGCTGCGAACTCACGATCTTAACCGTAAAACAACTATCATTCGAAATACGGATCGTGGAATCGTGGCTCTCGCAGAGCGAGAGCGAGTCATATTGGATCTTTGATGTAAGCGCCCGAACAGGATTGTAGTACTTCATCGCTGAAGTTACAGTGAGCGTATCGAAGGCAAAGACTCCTTCGCGCATTATCGCAAGCGTTACACGCGTTTGATACACTCCGGAAAATGCGGCATGTAAACTCAGGCGAAGCTTTCCCGAGCTATTGGGCGGAATGATGATCGGGAATGACGGCGTCGTACCAGTCGTCGCGTCGAAGATGTCGAGCGGTGGTAGTGCCGGAGCATTTGCATCGATGATATAAATTGTGTCGCAGCCAAGATTCTTGATCGCGATCACCGTATCCTGTGGCGAACAAACATCGATGGAGTCAACTTTAAGAGACGCGGTTGGAAATTGAAATTGAGGGATCGAGCCATCACCACCATCGACGGTTTTCCATACATTTCCAGCATTGTCAAACGCATATATTACTTCACCTTTGCATCCCATTACTGCAAAGCGAGTATCATTCTCATTGCCTGGCCCTCCGAGCGGAAACCAGGCAAGTCCTCCATCAGTCGACCGATAAATGCCACTGAATCCGTTATCGATTGGATCGGTGGAGCAAACTTGTACGAACAATGTCGATCCGAATCCAGCAATGTGGCCCGTTGTGCGAAATTGCAAATTGGAGACCTTTTGCCAGGTAGCTCCATAGTCCGTTGATTTTCGAATGCTGGAAGGAATTGCACCTTGAACAGCAGGATATCCCTCTCCCGCTGTATAAAAATTGGGAGTTCCTTGTTGCGCGTAGACACTCCACGATTCAATATCATCGGTAGCCGAAAGGCTGAGCCACGTTCTTCCTCCATCCAAGGTACGTGACCATATCTGCTGTTTATATGCTACAACAACTCCATAATTATTATCAACAAAATCAACTCCGTTTGTCTTTGGGATTGCTGGCGTAAAAGATACACCCCCATCGGTAGAAATATAGCCGGTTGCTGCTTCGTCCCGTCCTGTAATTACGAGAGTGGTTGATGTCTGGTAAACATCGCTAAAGTGTCCATTAAGCACAGGTACCCAAGAAACACCACCATTGGTCGTTTTATACAAGCCTGGAAGTGCAGGATGAAGAGAGTCAGTGATAGGTTCACACGTGAGCCAACCGATGGCCGGGCTGGTCATCAAAATTTGTGTTACCAATCCACTCGGAGTAGAACCGTCTCCGTATCGAGGAAATTTTGTTGGAGACCAGCTTTGTCCACCATTGGTAGTCTTATAAACACCATCATTTAGATTACCCGCGATAAGGCCGACTTTCTCACTAAAGAAGTAACAGGCTCTAAATCCGTTGCCAACCGGAGATCGATAAACAATCTGCCACGATGCATTACTCGTAGCAGCTAATAAGAATAACAGCGCAATCGCAAACAGCCCGACTCGCAGACGGATCGAGAGGACAGATAGCGTATGGGCAAAAATTTTTTCTCCGATCATTTCCAGTAGAACTCCGAACCCTCAATCTCTTAACGTATCAGGACCGCAAAGCTCACAAATTTCTCCCTTCTTTTGTACACGGACCCATGAACTAACGTTCAGAAATCACGCGACAATAGAATTTTCTACAAGCCGGAGGGGTTACAGGCCCGCTCATAGCATTACTATTCTGAATGAACGAGATTACGACCACCCAAATCGCCGATCTGCGAGCGCGTCTTGCGGAGCTCGGCGACTCTCTTTGACCTCGCTACCAAACAGCGCCGGATCGATGATTTAGAGCGTACCTCCGGCGAAGCCAGCTTCTGGGATGACCCGAAAAAAGCCCAGAAGACCATGCAGGAGCTCTCCCGTCTTAAAAAGGAACGTGACGATTTCCAAAAGTTAAAATCCCGTGTCGATGACGCCGAGGAGCTGATCGAACTCGCCCGCGAAGATGAATCACTGGTCGACCAGGTAAACGAGGAATTCACTCGACTGAGCGATGACCTTGCGGCGCAGGAAGTCGCCGTCATGCTTTCCAAGCCAGACGATCACAAAGATGCGATCGTGACGATCAATGCCGGACAAGGTGGTACGGAGGCGCAGGATTGGGCTGAAATGCTCGAACGTATGTACACCCGTTGGGGCGAGCGTCAAGGGTACAAAGTACGTCTCCTGGACGAACTCCCCGGCGAAGGCGCAGGCATTAAATCAGCGACGCTGGAAATTACTGGTGAGAATGCGTTTGGTTATCTTAAGACCGAGAATGGTGTACATCGGCTCGTCCGCATTTCTCCCTTCGATGCTAATGCTCGACGCCATACCAGTTTCGCGAGCGTCTATGCTTATCCCGTGATCGAAGAAGATAACACGGAGATCGTTATCAATCCAGCCTTTCTGCAACGCGATACCTATCGCTCCGGCGGTAAAGGCGGACAGAACGTTAATAAGGTCGAGACAGCCGTTCGGTTAACGTATAAGTACACCGATCCGGAAGGCGGCCAGCACACCGTCATCGCCGCATGCCAGGAAGAGCGATCGCAGTTGCAGAATGGCGAACGAGCAATGAAAATGCTCAAATCGCGTATCGCAGCTATCAATCGGGAGATCGAAGAAGCTCGTCTCGCAGCGATCGAAGGCTCCAAAAAGAAGATCACCTGGGGCTCGCAGATCCGGTCGTATGTCTTCCAGCCGTATACTATGGTTAAGGATCATCGCACAAAAGTCGCAAAAACAGACGTGCACGCTGTGATGGATGGTGACATCACCGAATATATGAAGGCCTATCTCCTCTTCGAGGGCGGCAAACTCAAGGTGACGGAATCGGCCGAAGAAGAACTGTAAGTCATTTTTCAACATACTCGGAACAAGCGACTACAAAGCTGGGTAGCACTGTTCCGAGCCTGTCGTTTCAGGCCCTACGTTCTTAAACAGTACCATTTACTTTCTGGGAAAATGGCCATCGTTTTCGAAAACTGGTCTTCGAGGATTTCCGCGTAACCGTTTGTCGATCTGATCGGCAAGCCACTGAAAATACTCTCCGAGATATGGATCTGCAAATTTCTCCCGCATATTCATAAACATTGGCTGATAACGATTCCAGGCGCCGGTCACGAGAGAGCCAAGCGTTTTATCGACCAGGTCCATATCGATTAATTTGTCGGCGACGAGAATGCCGAGATGCTCCATCTGTTGAGAAAATTCGATAAAGATTATTCTTCGTTCTGCTGGAAGCTCTTCGAATTCTTCGCGGGTTTTTGGCATATCCGTCGTTGTCACATAATGGATCAGCTCGGCAAAATCACGAGTCTGAAAATTGCGAAGGGTTTCCAGGGTTAGCCTCTCTCGCCGGTCCTTGGCTGCGGCACGCACCTGTGCCAGGCCGAACACGACGGCTACTACGACAGAAAGTGTAAGGGCGATATTGGCAATGAGTGTGATCGTCTCGTTGGACATAAAGCTTGACGACAAAGTATATTCGAGTGCAAAGATACAATTGAGTTTTAAGCTGCCTTTGTTCGGATTCAGTAAATTTGAGGCGCTCTCAATCCAATTAACTCATCTTGTCTGTTATGAAAATAGTGGAATCTCCGGAATTACATGTCATCGGTATCGGTGCTCGTACTAATAATGCCAAAGAAATGTCCGCCGAAGGCATCATTGGTCCGATGTGGGACCGCGCAGTCTCGGAAAACATGTTCGATAAAATTCCGAATCGCGTTGATAATACAGTTTTAGCGATGTATACCGATTATGAATCGGATTCTAACGGAGAGTATACCTTCTTTATCGGCGCAAAAGTAACGACTCTGGACGTGATACCAGAAGGATTGCTCGGCAGAACAGTGGCAGCCGCTCGCTATTCTGTTATTACGTCAGAACGAGGACCGCTTTACGAGGTCGTACCCCAAGCATGGCAGCGAATATGGTCGATGAGCGAGGCCGGGTTGGGTGGCAAACGTGCATTCGTGGCGGACCTGGAGATCTACGATGAGCGAGCACTAAACCCAACAGATGCCGTAATGGAAGTTTGGGTGGGCGTGAAATAGAAAAAGACGCTTCTTTAATGTTCAAAGAGGAGATGTATGAATCTATTACCACTCGACTGCTTGAGCGCTAAGAGATAACAACCTGAGGGGCATAAACTCCCATCATCCATCCTTCCATCCCAAGATTGCTGGCCCTCCTTGGAGGTAAACACGCGGACACCCAATGAATTATAGACAGCGAATACAACGCCAGACTCGACGGGAGCTACGGTGATAGTATGAGAAAAGGGATTTGGATAGGCCATGACGTCCGCGACAGTCTGTCCATTTGAATTAACGCTCAACGGGGAGACGATGCCGCTCACTCTGACATAGCCCACATCCCAAACTCCGCTATCAACGCCATCTGCATAGGATTGGCGAGCTTCGAAGAAACCAACAGCATACGGATCGAAAATCACCGAATCAAAAACAGTTGATCTCGGTGGGACGCTAATAACCATTAGTGTGGCCTTCGAAAAGAAGTAGTTATGATTCAAATCACCAGCATGGAGCTCAATGGTATCCTTGCAGAGATTCCTTATCGGCACCCCTTCCATTACACGATGGCCAATGGTCGTTTTCACCAGTTCGGTGGTATCCAATGCAAATCGAAAATCGGAGCAGCCTCCGAAAACCGGAATCGGAAGCGACGCTGATACCGTGTCCCACAATAAACTGAGCATAAGTGTATCGTGTATTCGCTTACGATCAATAGAAGCATGCATCACCACCCGAATCAGACGGCTCGAATCGTGCGGAAGTATTTTGACCGGCTCAATTCCGCCTTCCGAAAAATCGAAATCACTGAATGGTGTGCTGCTGATACGTGCAGTTTCGGAAGAATCAGATGGGTTGTATAGCCTTAGCAAAGCGACCGAACTGTCCGACGTGCGAATAATACCGAACTGGGTTGTTGAGAGATCGAGGTACTTTTCCGCGCATCCACCACTCAGACTCTGACGAAAGATAATAGGCGATCCGTAATTCTTTCCATCTCTTATTCGCTGGGCTATTATCGTTAGCGTGTCCAAAACTATTGGACGCTCGGGACGTGCTTGGAAAGTTACCCGAAGTGGGATACTTGAATCAAAAGCGCTAAGGGTCAAAGGGAGACCGAGCGAATCCGTGACACTAAAATCGGCGGGGCCACTAATCACATAGCTTATGACTTCTGAATCGAGAGTCCGATTAATGAGCCTAAACGCGGCCATAGATGTGTCTCTTGGAGGGAGAACTCCGAAGGCTGACCGACTTATGTAATATTGGTTCGACGGCGCAATATATGTGATCGCGGTGAGAGCTATCTTTTGCTCATACGGCGGAGCCTCCGAGGTCAAGTCGATTATGATTTTCGAGGTATCTTCATACTTTGGTATGTACTGCAACGCGTAGGACCTGACGGTTTCGGAAGGTCCAAAATCGAAGGATGTAGGACCATACTTTGCAGGACTAAAGCCGTGCCCGAACAACGAGTCCTGTCGAACTAGAATCGGGCGAATATTGGTGTCACGCCAACCATTTGGATAGCCAAACATTACCGTCGCCTGAATCGGAGAGCTGCCAAGAGGTACCATCACAACTTGATTGCCGCTCATAATCAACCAGGGCTGAACCACAACTTGCCATTGCCCCAATACTCGATTGGAGAGGAACAAGAATGTCAAGCAGAGCCAAGTTCTCATAGTGTTGAGAAGTGACTTTGTCAGGCAATAGTTTTAGCTATGCTGGGAATAATAAAGCCCCTTTCTTGAGGGGCTCTGAATGACTCGCGTTTGTATTAGTGTCTTCGGTCGCCGCCGCCGCGATGTCCGCCGCCATTGCGACGATCACCACCGCCTCTGCGGTCGCCACCACCACGATGTCCACCGCCGTTACGACGGTCGCCGTAACCACCACGATCACCGCCGCCTTCGCGACGCTCGCGTGGACGCTCTTCCCAACCTTCCGGTACTGGCAATAACGCCTTGCGCGATAAGGAGAATTTACCATCCGGCTTGACTGCGATAAGCTTCACGTCGAAGACGTCGCCGACCTGGATGACATCCGATACGTTATCGACGCGCTGGTAATCGATCTCCGAAATGTGAAGCAAGCCTTCCTTCTTTGGTAAGAATTCGACGATAGCGCCTAAGCCTTCACGGACCTGCGTAACGCGACCCGTGTAAACAGCACCCTCTTCCGGCTCAGCGATAAGTGCCATGATGAACTGCTTTGCACGGTCCGACGCCTCGCCTGAAAGCGCAGCGATCGTGACTGTTCCATCCTCCTCGATATTGATCTCGACACCCGCATCCTGCTGGATCTGACGGATCGTTTTGCCGCCAGGTCCGATAACAAGACCGATCGCATCGACCGGCACTTTGACAGTTGTAAGGCGCGGAGCATACTGCGAAAGCTCGGATTTCGGAGTTGCAATGGCTTCATCCATCTTACCGAGAATGTGCATGCGGCCATCGCGCGCTTGCATAAGCGCCTTCTCAAGCAGGGTAAAATCAATACCCTTGATCTTCATGTCCATCTGGCATGCGGTAATACCATCACGGGTACCGCAGACCTTAAAGTCCATATCGCCGAGGTGATCTTCATTACCGAGAATATCGGAAAGGATCGCCACACGCTCTCCTTCTTTGATAAGACCCATCGCAATTCCACTGACCGGTTTCTTAAGCGGCACGCCAGCATCGAAAAGCGCGAGCGAACCGGCGCAAACCGTGGCCATTGACGACGAACCATTCGATTCGAGGATATCGCTTACCACACGGACGGTGTACGGGAAATCAGATTCAGCCGGGATCAGATTTTTGAGCGCACGCTCTGCAAGATTACCATGCCCGATCTCACGACGGCCCGTACCGGAATAACGACCGACTTCGCCAACCGAATACGGTGGGAAGTTATAGTGCAGCATAAAGCGCTTCGTCGTCTCGGGCTGTAACCCTTCGATCGACTGCTCATCACGCTTCGTGCCAAGCGTTGCACTCGAAAGGGATTGCGTCTCTCCACGAGTGAATAGGCTCGAACCATGGACGCGTGGAAGAACAGCAACTTCGCAGGTGATCGGACGGATCGAAACGGAATCGCGACCATCGAGACGAATATTATTCTCGATGATCATATTACGCATTTCGCGCTTTTCGATGTCATACAAAATGTGGTCGACATCGCCCTTGATGTGCTCATATTGCAGCTCACCGACCGATTCCATCACTGCCTTGCGCACTGATTCTTTCGCTTCGTGTGTCTGACGTGAACGCTCCTCTTTAGCAAGGACCGTACGCGCAAGTTCGCGAAGCTTCGCAGCCGCGAGACCTTCGACCTGGGCAACCAGCGCAGCATCCATAACATGCTCATCCTGAACGCGCTTCGTCTTAGCAATACCGCATTCGCGGACGATCTTGTCCTGCCCTGCGCAAAGTTCGCGGACCGCATTCGCCGCATGTCGTAATGCGTCGACAAAATCTGCTTCACTGATCTCGTGTGATTCACCCTCTACCATGAGGATCGAATCCTTTGTACCTGCAACGACGAATTCGTAATCGGCCTGCTCTAATTCGGCGAAGGTCGGATCGATAATGACCTCACCGTTCACTCGTGCAACGCGCACTTCGGCAACGGCTTCTTCAAATGGAATATCGGAAAGCAACAGCGCAAGTGAAGCGCCCGTGGCCGATACTGTATCGGCATCATGCTCCTGATCAGAGCAGAAAATTGTAGCTACTACCTGCGTCTCGACACGCCACTCTTTCGGAAACATTGGGCGAATCGGGCGATCGATCAGACGCGCGGAGAGAATCTCCTTCTCGGTCGGACGACCTTCCCGCTTGAAGTATCCGCCCGGGATCTTGCCGGCTGCAGCCGCGCGCTCGCGGAATTCTACTTGCAGCGGCATAAAGTCAATGCCTTCCTTCTCGTGCTCTGCGGCGACGGCATTAACAAGGGCCATAGTATCTCCCAAACGGACCATCACCGATCCGTTGGATTGCTTTGCAAAGCGGCCAATGTCGAACGACATCTTTTTGCCGCGTGCGTAATCTATCTCGTAGATCATTATTCGTTATGTTGTGATCATTGCAAAAAAAGAGTAACCGGAACCTGCACCTGCGAGAGATGTGGAACGATGGCCGCTATTTTATCGGCAATGATGATGTGATTCAAAATCCGCTCTTAGCTATTGGCCGCGCGCCGGCTGGTTGATCTGACTTCGTGTCCGAAGATAAGGCTGGAGACCTTCCTCGTCCGGCGCTTCCAGTACCCTGAGCGGTACGTTATTGTCAAAAAACACTCTGTGCGGCTACCCGAGCTCAATAATGGCACATTCACCGCTATAAGCGCAGAGGGCGGGAGTATCGTCCAACGATTCTGCCCGCCCGCTACGAGAACACTTATTTACGAATATCCAACTCCTGAATGAGAGAGCGATATTTATTGACGTCTTTCTTTGCAAGATAATCGAGCAAACGGCGACGCTTACCGACCATTTTCAGGAGCCCGCGGCGCCCGTGATGGTCCTTCGGATTCTTCTCAAAATGAGGCGTGAGCGAATTGATATTGGCGGTGAGGATCGCGATCTGTACTTCCGCGCTCCCCGTATCGTTCGGCCCTTTGCCGAAACGGGCAGAAAACTGCTGCTTTAATTCTTTCGTAACTGGCATGTGGATGTCGTTAATAGCGCTCTTGATAGCCTCCAAAGACCCCGCGCTATTAGCGCCTTAGGAGACTTTTTTCCAAAAATTGGGTCAATTCCCAGTGTAGAACGGCCAAAGAACGGCCACTAATAACCATTAATTCCACACCTTCCAGTCACGATCGCCTCATTTCCTGCGTCGGAGGGGCATCCCCACTGCTTCCTAAAAAGTCCACCGAACCGTCATCGGAGACCCTAAATTTCCAGTGCCTTCTGGAAATACAACCTGATAGGCAATCGTCATAGCCAACCGAATAATCGAGTAAGTTAAAGCCAATTCCAAATGTAACCTTGACATGATCGCCCTCGCCTCCAAACGCGTTTGTCTCTGCACATACAGGATATCCTTGTCTGGGAAATCCCATTGCTTCGTTTATATCTCTGGCAACACTAATAATATTCAGTAATCGGTCACTCCGGTATATCATGAATGGCAAATGGTAATCACGCACGAGCCCGTATCGGATGCGAATTGAATCTCAACCGGTACTGTCCTGACAGCCGATCACAACGCTGTGAAAGTCATTATTCGCGCGCTCTTTTAGAGCATAGACATCGAATACCGTATCACGCTCTTTCAAGTTCGTGTCGAGCCAGAGTGCAGCTATCGCATTAAAGACACGTGTTGCCGCCCATTGCGGTAAAATGGCGGTGTCAAGGTAGTTGGTATCCTCCTGAACCGCAGCATAAAATCCAATGATCTGCGACTGATCCGTCAGCCAGACTCTTACACTATCGGGAACGTTAGGTGGAGGGTTATTTAAAACCGTCACACTCGGAGAGCAGCTCGCGAACAGAAGCGTACTAACGAAGAGGATAGTGCGTATCATGACCATAAAGAATCCACAAGCACTTAATTATTACATGATTATGTTTTGAAAGAATCCGATATGATTATTCTCTCCATCCTCAAAACGCTCGCCCTCGGCATTTGGCTCGGGGCACTCATCATGCTTGGCTATGCTGTTGCAGGACCGATCTTCCAGCAATCGCCATCTAAAACGCTCGCCGGGACGATAAACGGTATCATCCTCGGCCGGATGAATAACATCGAGTGGATCTGCCTAATTGTGGCACTTGCCCTATCAATTGTTCTGCTAATTCTCCATTGGAATGATGCCAGTCGCAATCTGCGAATCGCCGAAGTTCTTGCTATCTTCATTGCATCGGTCCTGTTATGGTCCTATGCCGCTAAAGTAACCGCCAAGATGGAGACGCTCCGCACGACTATCGGGGATTTCGACCATCCTAAGCAGACAACGGAGTACGTCCAGGCTAAAAACGATTTCGACAAATTACATCATACCTATACAACTCTCGTTGGAATAAACATGATCGTGATCCTCGGCTCGTTCGTTCTTTCCATGATGAACGCCCGCAAGTAGCTATGAAGCACTACAATAACACCGAAGAATATCTTGCGACACTTCCAGAAGAGAAGCAGATAATACTTCGGAAGCTTCGCGAAGTGCTCCGTAAAGCGTTGCCAAAGGCGGAAGAAGTTATAAGTTACAGTATGCCGGCGTTTAAGCAGGGAGGAATTATCTGCTGGTTCGCAGCCGCAAAGAATCACTATGCGATATATGTCTATCCGCGCGTGATGGGCGTCTTCAAAAAAGAACTAAAAGAATATTCCGGCACAAAGTCAGCGATCCATTTTGCTTATGACAAGCGAATGCCGGTTGGTCTTATCACAAAGATCGCTAAAGAATCTCTCAGGCAGAATCTGACGAAGACCGCCCTCAAAAGATCAAGCAAAAAATAAAAATCCCTCTTCCAAAGGAAGAGGGATTGGATGAGGACTTCTCCGAATAAATTAAGCTGGATGTGGAATCTCTTCCTCCATGATCTCGTCGGTCACGTCATGCGTTGGGACGTAGCCGTAGATCATTGGGTTTGCGGCTAACCAGCGCTCCGCGTCGATAGCGGCGACACAACCGGTGCCTGCAGCAGTCACAGCCTGGCGGTATACGTGGTCCTGGCAATCGCCGCACGCGAAGACGCCTGGGATATTCGTGAATGAGGTCTTGCCTTTTGTCTCGATATATCCAAGCTCGTTCATATCGATAAGGCCGCGGAAAAGCTCTGTATTAGGTGCGTGGCCGATAGCAACAAAGATACCATTGGTTGCAACCTCCTCCGTCTTCCCTGTAACGGTATTGCGAAGAATAGCACCCGTTACCGTCTTGCGTCCCTTCTCGTCCGTAACGCCCAGTACCTCCGTGATCTCCTGATTCGTGCGCCATTTTATTTTCGGGTTCTCGCGAGCGCGTTCGAGCATGATCTTCGATGCCCTAAAATCTTCTCGGCGATGGACGATGGTCACCGAACTGCAAAAGCGCGTCAAGTAGTTAGCTTCTTCCATTGCTGTATCGCCACCGCCGACGATAAGAACATCCTGATTGCGGAAGAAGAAACCGTCGCAAGTCGCACAAGCGCTAACACCGTACCCCATATATAACTGCTCCGATGGAATGTTGAGCAACTTCGCTCTCGCACCGGTTGAAATAATGAGGGCTTCCGTGTAATACACTTTTTCTCCAGCCGTCAGCTTGAATGGTCGCTGTGAGAGATCGACCGCAGAGATCGTCTCGAATTTCGAGACCGCACCGAAGCGCTGCGCTTGTTTACGCAGGACCTCCATCAACTCCGGCCCCTGAATACCGTGCTCGAAGCCCGGATAGTTCTCGACTTCGGTTGTGATGGTAAGCTGACCTCCTGGTTGATCCCCTTCAAAGACGATCGGGCTAAGGTTCGCACGAGCCGTATAAAGTGCAGCGGTAAACCCAGCAGGACCAGAGCCCAGTACGATCACTTGATGAACTTCATGACGCTTAAGATGCGTCCGATGTGGTTTAGATTTCGATTGCATAGTCATGATAAAGAATGGGCTGCGCGCTTTATTGATCTTTACGTTTCATGGCCTTCACATTGCGTTTCAGCCCTGCTAACTTTGTCCGTTTTACGGGCGATTTGCGAAAACGTTTTGAAAACTCTTCCTGCTCCATCTGCTCGATCGTCTCGGGTGTTAAGCTCAAGTTTTCAGGGCGGGGCGAGAACTCCGGTATAGCAGTCGGCTCCGCAAACCGGTTCCACGGGCACACTTCCTGGCAAATATCGCAACCATAGACCCAGCCGGATAATTTATCAGCCAGATCTTCCGGTATCTCGTGTTGCGGCTTTAACTCGATCGTCAAATATGCAATGCAGCGCCTCGCGTCGATCTCATATGGTTTCAATGCATCCGTCGGGCATGCATCGATACAGCGGGTACATGTCCCACACATATCTCCTGCTGGTGCATCCGGCTCAAGATCGATATTGAGAATGATCTCCGAAAGAAATACCCACGAGCCTTTCTCTCGTGTAATAAGATTAGTATGCTTTCCCCTCCAACCGACACCGGCGCGTTCGGCGATCGCTTTTTCGAGTAGCGGACCAGTATCCGAGTAGTATCTTCCTTCGGCACCTGGTACCAAAGCCTTTATCTCGCCCAATAAGCGCGCAAGCATCGGTGGTATCACCTCATGATAATCCATGCCCTGCGCATAACGAGAGACTTTTAAGCCGTCCTTAGAGGCAGCGTCGATCTCTCGCCGCTCCTCATCGTTATAATAATTAAGCGCAAGTGAAAGGATGCTCTTGGCGTCTGGAAGAATATTTCGCACATCACGGCGCTTTTCGTGGTCGCGCTCGAGCCAACTCATCATTCCGTGTGCACCACCGGAAACCCAGGCGTTAAAACGGTCCGCCGCTTCATCAAAAGGCTCAGCACTCGTTACACCGGCTTTCGTAAAGCCGATATCGAGGGCCATTTGCTTGATCTTTCCTGTGATCTCCGGGCGTGTCATTGCAACCCATTATAACATAGGGAATGAGCAAATTCGGCCCCGAAAAATTCATAATGAGACAAGGACAAATTCCCTTACTCGAATGTCAACTTCCCCTACTCGAATATAAATGGTCCGGTTGCGACCCATACTTCTTCGCCTTCGAGTTTCACTTCATAAACGGGTACCGAACCAGATTGCCCAATTATTTTACCGGAAGGAATATCGAAGACCCACCCATGGAGCGGACACGTGACCGTAAGCTCATCCTTATTGATAAACCCTGCACCCAACACTGGCGACATCTCATGCGGACAAATATTAGAGATCGCCCATACTTCTCCTTCCAAAATAAAGAGCGCGATCTCGTCGCGCTCTCTCACAATGATCTTTCCTCGCCGGCCGTCCGCCGGGATTTCGGAGATCAAACAAGCATACTCGAATTCCTGGGGCAGCGGCTCCTTGCCTACGTCCCCGTTCAGCTCTCGCCTCGCTGCTTCTAAAGCCTCTTCGTCAAATTCTTCCGGCATCGTATGAGTAACGCTGGAAGAACCGCGGAAGTCCCTTTCTTCTTTGCTGCTAGCGCGTCTTCTTGGTCGAAGCCATATTCTCTTTCATCACCGTTTTTTGTATCATCTCAGCATGGTCGAGGTGCTTTTGGATAACGGGCGCGGCCTTTTTGAGAGCATCCTTTAGCTGAGGTGACGATGCCTTCGTTTCCAGCTCCTTTACTTCTGAAAGATCCTGCTGATGGTCCTTAACGGCGGTATTAATATAAATGCTGTCGAGCGCCGCCGGTGATGAGGCACTGCTGAGTGCATTCATTTCATTTGTCATTGTGCTCGGCATCTGATCGTTCGATGGTGGCTGAGGCGTAATGTTAAGCTTTCTGGCCAGGTCCGCCTTTTCCATTTTCATTTTGTTATGATCGGCGATCATCATCTTTGCAAAGTTCTTCACTTCTGGATTCTTGGATTTCTGCAATACCAACTTTGCCTCAGAGATCTCTGCGGAATCTGCTTCGCTCAGTTGAGCAATAATATTGGCATCCGACATATTGCCGGTATTCGCCGCAGACGTTGATGTGCCGTTGGGCGACGGTGTAGTGGTAGAGGTCGATTCGGGTGTATTTACAGCGCTGGTCTGTCCGTTGGCGCTGGTATCCGTCGTACTCGTCTGTTGCGATTGTTTCGAGCAACCAATGAGCGTGAGTATGACCCAAAGAGCAGCTAAGATCACCGTCAAGGTGATGAGCTCGCGCTCTTTACGTTGTCCGTGTATGGTAGAAAGATTAGGCAGAGTATCCATGAGTTTCATTATAGTAAAAAGCTTATATTGGGATTCGAGCGGTATTTCTGCTTGTAAAAACAAGCAGCCAATGCGCACACGAGTCTCGTGTTTTCCGAAGTGTCACTCACGGGGACAAACATTGTGCCGCGATTCTTACAATATGATTACAGCTTAGCCATTTTTTTTCTCAAGCTCTGGCATAAAAATCATCGCTATGCGAGAGCATGGAAGGTCCTTCCCTTGTCATACTGCGCCAGGAGATGAAGCCATTTATTGGTAAGCCAATCATACTTGCCGAAGGTAATTGGAGTGGCGATGCCAGCCAGTTTACCGGCCAAACGATTCGTTGGATAAAAACGTGGGGCAAACACTTCATCATGCGTATCGGCAAGGTCACGATCCGGACACATTTTCTTTTGTGGGGAAGCTACCGCATCAATAACCGCAAAGACCGCCGCGCGACGCTCTCACTCGAATTTGAAAATGGCGACGTGCATTTTTACTCTTCCTCTATCAAAACACTCGACCAGCCATTAGAAGAATTATACGATTGGCGAGTGGATGTCATGTCGCGTAAGTGGGATGCCAAATACGTTCGATCCCTTGTTCGTAAACAGCCGAACAGTTATCTCGCAGATGTCCTCCTTGACCAGAACCTCTTTGCCGGGGTTGGCAACATTATTAAAAACGAGGTACTGTTTCGATTAAAGTTCAATCCCCTACTGCGAGTTAAGGACCTGAAACCAAAACAGATCGCTGCACTGGTAGACGAGGCGCACAATTATTCACACCAATTTTATAGATGGAAAAAGCGATATGTGCTTAAAAAGCATTATCGCATATATCACAAAGGCACATGCCCCGTGTGTGGCAGTAAGCTACGAGCAGAGAAACTCGGTAAGCGCGATAGATATACGTTCTGGTGTCCCGTGTGCCAAGCAATGTAGAACATGCTTTAGCTTGTTCTATGCAACCTGGTTAGGACAAGCTAAAGCATGTCCTACATTAATGCGCGATACAAACTTTCTTTATTTCATCCACTCCTTCTGCCGAGACACGCAAGAAGTACACGCCGTTCGGGACATCGGCGACATTCAGCGTAATGCAACGCTCGCCTGCCTCCATCGGCATCTGCCACGAGCGGATCGGCCGACCGAGGAGATCGAGAAGTGAAATAGATTGTTCCCTCACATCGATTTTGGGGAGCCTAAAGGACAATGAACTTTCGGTTAAACTCACGATAAAATCAGTTGTAGTCTTTGGGTCGTCAACTATAAGAGTACTAGCTGATAACAGCGTGGAACTCGAGGAATCCGTGGACCACTCGTGGAATGTCCAATATCCCGAAGTGTATGAAGAGGAGTATACAAACCATCGCAATTCAGGAGAGTATACCGCGATTTCTTGATTAGTAACATCGTTCACAGCAAACGGAACGTGAGCCGTTGAATCAAAGCTATATGCAGTCAATTGTCTCGCCCCAAGTGTAATCTGCGAGTCCCTTGAAGTAGAAAAATCATAGTCAAACTCCCAAGGTGCATGATGGAATACAGGATTGTTATCGATGGCCAGTGAATGGGCAGAACTTGAATCTTTTCCGGTATGGAAATAGAAGAGTTGCTCGCTTGAGTCGAAATAAGTAGAGCCGGAACGATGGCTATATTGCGCGGCAACGACGAAGTGATGTAAGGAATCAATAGTTGTGTCTGTCTTGAGGATTTCTACAATAAGTGTGTCGCGTTGATAACTGGAATCCCTAATTCTCCCATCGCGGCCACCTACATAACCGTTCTCATAAGAATACATGAATTTATCCCCCACACTCGGCTTCCACTTTGCCAGTGGGTCCTGAGCACGCACAGAGAGGCTGCTGGCTGCGAGAGCTAACGAGATGAGAAGCGCAACACGAAGATAAACCATAGATACTTCTAATTCTAAAGTTATCTAAGTTCAAGAACCCTCAAGAATAGAAAAGGTTACAGGCGGATATTTGTGACCTCCTGGCTGGTGGGTATGCAATTTTTCGAACCACATTTCTACGAATCTGTTACAAGAAACGCATTTTTTCACCACATTACCGGATTTCGCTCAGACCTCCGGCTTACCGATACCTGACCCAGAGTGGCACAATCGACTGAACAACAACTCTTAGAGAAGATCGTATCTCTCGCCAAACGGCGCGGCTTTATTTTTCAATCGTCCGAGATCTATGGCGGGCTCAACGGCTGCTGGGATTACGGTCCGCTTGGCGTTGAGATGCTCCGCAACCTGAAAGATGCCTGGTGGCGCGCAATGACCACCCGGCATGACATCGAAGGCCTCGATGCCTCGATCCTCATGCACCCTCGTGTATGGGAAGCCTCGGGTCATATACAGAATTTCTCCGATCCTATGGTCGATTGCCGCGAATGCAAGTCGCGGTACCGCGTCGACCATTTATTCGGTGAAATGTCCGAGAAGCGACTCAAAGCGATCTCGAAAGCAGCGAACGTCGAAGGGGTACTTGCCAAGACGATCGTAATGGAATCGCGGGATGTGACGAAAGAGCAACTCGCCGAGATCATTACCGCTCATACGGAGAAGAATTCAGCCCTTTTCGAGGCTCTCGTGCAGCAGGAGCTTATCCCCTGCCCCAATTGCGGGCGCGTGAAGACGCTCACCGCTCCCCGCAATTTCAATCTCATGTTCGAGACCTACGTTGGTCCCGTAAAAGATGCCGCGAATGCTGTATATCTGCGACCAGAAACCGCGCAGGGTATCTTCGTCAATTTCCTGAACGTGATGCAATCGTCACGTCAAAAAGTACCGTTCGGTATTTGCCAGATCGGCAAGGCATTTCGCAACGAGATCAATACGAAAAACTTCCTTTTCCGTACGCGCGAGTTCGAACAAATGGAAATGCAGTTCTTCTGTATGCCTGGCTCCGATGAGAAATTCTTCGAAGAGTGGCGCGAGCACCGGCTCAACTGGTGGAAGTCGCTCGGTATGCCGGCCGATAAGCTCCGCTATAAGCCGCACGAAAAGCTTGCTCATTATGCTCGCGCTGCCGGCGATATCGAATTCCTGTTTCCTTTCGGCTTTGGGGAAGTAGAAGGCATTCATAACCGTACCGACTTCGATCTCTCTCGCCACCAGGAGTTTTCCGGCAAGAGCTTACAGGTCCACAACGAAGAGACCAAGGAAAAATACACGCCATTTGTGATCGAAACATCGGCAGGCGCTTCCCGTGGATTTATGGCGTTCCTCTGTAATGGCTACGAGGAAGAAACCGTGAATGGCGAACAACGTACGGTCTTAAGACTCCATCCATTCCTTGCGCCGGTAAAAGCAGCGGTGCTGCCGCTTGTGAATAAAGATGGCATGCCGGAGATCGCGGAGAAGCTTGAGGGTGATCTTCGCCGCTCGATGAAATCGTTCTATGACGATTCCGGCGCGGTGGGCCGCCGTTATCGCCGCCAGGATGAGATCGGTACTCCATTCTGTGTTACGATCGATTCCGATACCTTGCAGGACCAGACCGTGACCATCCGCGAGCGAGACTCCATGCAGCAGGTGCGTATTGCCCTGTCGCAAGTGAAGGAATATATTCAGGATCGCATTGCGCCGCCAATATTACTATGATTCGTGACTAAACGTCGTCGAAATATTCTTGTAATCGTCTCTGCGGTTATCGCGCTACTCATTTTCGTATGGTGGGACATCCAACGCGGACTCCCAAGCCTCGAACAGCTCGAGAATCCTCATCCGGAGATCGCGACAAGGATCATTTCGACCGACGGCGAGCCGATCGATCAATTCTTTGTGAAGAACCGGACGAACGTTCATCTTCGGAACGTACCTCCATTTCTTATTAAGGCCCTTATTGCGACCGAGGACCGTAACTTCTACCATCATTGGGGCATCGACCTTTGGGGTAACGTTCGAGCGGTCTTTACCGATATTTTCAGCCTTCACGCAAAACAAGGCGCCAGTACGATCACGCAACAGCTTGCTCGAAATCTTTATCTGACCCAGGAAAAGACTGCCATTCGAAAGTTGCGCGAAGCGGTAACTGCCGTCGAGATCGAACGCACTCACACCAAGAATGAGATACTGGAAATGTATCTCAACGTTACCTACTTTGGCCGAGGCACTTATGGTATTCAGGCGGCGAGCCAGGCATACTTTGGCAAGGACGTTAATAAACTTACTCCCGCCCAATGCGCCTATCTTGTTGGCATCCTAAAAGGGCCTGAGAATTACGATCCGGAAGACGATTACGATCGCGCCATTAATCGGCGCAACACAGTGATCGATAATACGGTCTCTGCCGGCTTTATTACACGAGAAGAGGCTGAAAAAATAAAGAAGGACCCGCTTAAAGTTAAACCGTACGTCGGTTATCAGGGTATTGCCCCGCACTTTGCGGAGATGGTCCGGCAACAGTTAGCCAAGATGCCGGAATTACAGGGATACGATATTTATCGCGATGGCCTTATTGTTTATACCACGCTTAATGCGCAGATGCAGCGCGCGGCAAATCGTGCAGTGCTCGAGCATATTGCCGATTACCAGAAAAACGTCGTCAATAAAACATGGAGTTGGGGCAGACACAAGGCATTACTCGATTCAGTCCTGATGCGCGCGGTGCGCAATACACCAGATTATCGTACTGCTTCTTCAGATGCTGAGCGTGTTAAAGTAGCGCAGGAATTTTACGCGGATAAAGATTTCGTAGACAGCGTAAAAGAAGCCGAGTTGCAGCTTCAAACCGGTTTGGTGTGCATCGATCAGGCAACGGGACAAATTGTCGCAATGGTCGGCGCGGCAAACTATAAAGAAGTACGATACGGATTGAACCATGCAACCCAAATTCTGCGTCAACCCGGTTCGTCGTTCAAACCGATCGTTTATGCCTCCGCTTTCGAGCACGGCGCGACCCCGGAAACATTCGTCTCCAATGAACCCTTGACCATCGGTTCGTGGCGCCCACATAATTTCGCAGGCGAATATGAAGGAGGCTCTGTAACGATCCGTACAGCGATCGAGCAATCGATCAACTTGGCCGCCGTCCATGCGATCCAGGATCTTACCTCTGCCGCAGATGTGGTAAGGATGGCAAAGCGTCTCGGGATTCGGTCGACCATTCCACCCTATCCTTCTATAGCGCTTGGAACAGCAGAAGTAAGTCCGCTGGATATCACGAGTGCGTATTCGGTTTTTGCCAATGAAGGCGTTCGAGCAACACCGTATGCAATCATGCGCGTTGAGGATCGAAATGGTAAGATCCTATACGAGCAAAAGCCTAACTATGAAAATGTGCTGGAGCCGAAAATTTGCCATGAGCTGACATCGGCATTAGAAGGCGTCGTTCAACATGGAACAGCTACTCGTATTCTAAACTACTTTAGGTATCCTGCCGCCGGCAAAACTGGCACAACGCAGAATTACGCCGATGCCTGGTTCGTAGGTTACACGCCTGAGTACACGGCCGGCGTTTGGGTCGGTTTTGACGATAAGCGAATAACCTTCAATAGCTCGAATGGCCAGGGTGGACGCGCGGCTGCACCCATTTGGGGAAAATTCATGAAGTATTCGTACGAAGCGATCCACCCCAAGATCGAATACTTTAATACCAGCTATCCTGGCGCACCAGCACAACCTGCCGACAGCACGAAAGCAGATACAGTGCTCAATGCTTCGAAGAATCGTATCGATTCGATGCGCCACCCCCTGGAGTATTAGCGCGCACGAAATCGACGAGTTCGCGCGTTTATAGCGTGCCGTTTGCCGTCACAATTTGTTGCCCGAGATGCCATGAACCAACATGACCGAGTTGTCGCCAAGCTACACGACATACGCGCTCACGTGTTATCCAAACCCGAACGGATTGTCGAAGAGGTCGAACGTCTCCTACCCGAGTTGCGTGAAGTCGGTGATGGAAGACTATTGTGCCAGGCGTTGCGCTTGCTTGCCTTTGGTAAGAAGAAGAAAGGACAATATGCAGAGGCCGTTTCGGATCTTATTTCGGCGTTAAAGATGAGCCGACGCAGTCGATTCCTGGCCGAAGAAGCAGAGTGTATTGTCCACCTATCGGAACTGCTGTTGCAAGTAGATGATAATCAGGATGCAGTTGATCTCTGCGAAATGACGATGACAAAACTCCCAGATGGTCGACAACGACTCATTCTCCTGCTTATTGCAGGCCAGGCATTCCTATCGATGAAAGACATTGAGCAGGCGTTGACCTATTTCAGCAAGGGCATGCAGTTAGCGAATAAACTACACGCGGAAGATCTCATGTATGCGTGTATCCATTTTCTTGGAAAGGTCGCAATTGAAGGTGGGCGTTATTCCGAAGCCCGTGATAAATTGATGTTGGCACGCCGGCATTATGGTGCTGGCGAGCACACAACGAATTTGATCTCCACCGAAATAGATATCAGTAGGTCCTTCGTGTTGGAAGGCCGTGAGCAAGAAGCCTTACACTTATTGGAAAGCACACTTCGACGGACGAGAATTCACCAATTGGCGACGAAAGAGGTGGACACGAATATTCTTTTGGCCCAAGTTGCGCAGATGAATAACCAACGTGATACCGTATTACGGTACCTCGGGGATGCGTTGTGTATTGCAGAAAAGCAATCGTCTACCAATGATCTCTTGCGAGTCCACTCAGCCTATCGAAAATACTATGATCAAATAGGCGACGAACCCTCCCGCCAGCATCATGAATTGCTGGAGAGGCAAATCTCCGAACTTCGCGAGCGAGAACGCGAAGGTCGAATCGCACAAATTCGCGAACTCCTGAGAGATGCCCTATAGCATGTAGCCAACTGGGCTATACCGCGTCGCTGCTTGAAGCAAAATTAAACCCGCTGGCATAGATCATTGGTACGTACATTGGCATTCCATCCCAGCCATCGCGCGGAGCTGTAACGACCGGTTTAGAGAAATCGAGGATGTTCTGGAGCAATGCTAATGGCGATTCATTCCATCGAAAGTTCGAAACGCCATATTGGATCTTGCCATCTTCGACCCAGAATAACCCATCCCGAGTTAAACCGGTCTTCAAGAGCGTCTGATTATCGACATCCCTGATGTACCAGAAGCTGGTTACGAGCAAGCCTTCTTTTAGTGTTGTGAGAAAATCTTCGGGCAGCATTCCGCCGCCATCCATAATGATATTTGTAGCACCTGGAAGCGGGTCCTTTGCTGTTTTGCTTGCCCAGTAACGGCCTCGGGCGAGGTTCATCAGTTTGCCATCCTTTAGCCATTGTGTCGATGGTACTGCAAGCCCGCTTTCGCCATATATTCCGGAAGGAGCCAGGGGATGCGAAGGATTGCTATAGATATTTACTTTCTGGTTTACGATCTGCTCGCCAACAGCAGTTCCGCCGTTCGGTCGGGAAAAAGCGCTCCGTCCTTCTTCTGCTTCGCGTGCATCGAGCGACCACATTAACTGCTGTATAAGATCCGCCGACGCCGACGGTTCGAGAATGACTTTGTACACACCAGGATCCATATCCTTCGGGTCCTGCCAAGCAGCGCATTTAGCACTTGCATTTAGGATGGCGCTTTGAGCATCCAGTTGTCCGAGCGCATGAGAGGCCCGCTTATTCCATCCGCTCGACTTACCATCGGCAGTACGCATGGTAACGGAGAAGGTAGAGCGCGTATGCCTATCGCCGGCAAATATTCCTTTCGAGTTACGGTAGGCATTGTTGTATATACCCGACTCTAAAAACCCGGCTGTTTGGTAACTGTGTGCAACCGCTTCCTTAATGGCTGCATTAGCGATCTTCGATCGCTGGTCGGCAGCCCAATCAAAATCGATCGAGCGTGCATCGAATGCAGAGGACCGAGCATAATTTTGCTTCTGGGTTATGGGCGGCATCAGTTCTTCGTTCTCCGGTGCAAGCGATGCGATCTCCTCGGCACGGCGAACAACGCGGCGCAGCCCCTCTTCCGAAATATTATTGGTCGTGGCAGAACCAGCTCTCTTACCGTTAGCTGCGGTGACAGTGACCGAAGTATCACTATGGGAGCCGCTCGTCGTTACGGTATTCGCGGCAAAGCGAAGATTGGCCATATGCCCACTCTCGAGCGATACTTCTGCCCATTCGGATTTCGAATAGGAGAGAATCTTTTTCGATAATTGCTCTAACTCGTCAAGATCTAAAATTTTCATTGTTGGGAAAGAGAATTATTACGATTCATAATCAACCATGCCGTGCTTGCTGTTCGCCGATTGCTGACGCGTGTTGATCACACGCTGGTTTGCAAATCGTGCTACGGGGCAGCCGTGTGAGACGGGATTCGATTGCATCGGCTCGCCTTTACCGTCATACATCGCACCACCTAACATGTAGGTGGATTTATCGCCCAGCGCATCGAGCGAGTCCCAGAATTTCGAAGTCTTTCCATAATATGCTACATCGCGCAGCATGTGAGTGATCTTACCATCTTCCACCGCGTACGCGACCTGGCCCGTAAACTGGAAGTTATAGCGCTGCTGGTCGATCGAGTAGCTCGAGTTTCCTTTGATCAAAATTCCCTTGCCCGTATCTTTAACGATGTCATCCATCGTCTTCGGTTTGGGGTTTGGCTGTAAGCTCACATTGGGCATTCGCTGGAATGGCGTATTCCACCACCCTTCTGCGTAGCTTTGTCCGTGTGATGCTTTTTGACCGATTAGCTTTGCCTGCTCGCGTGTCGTTTGAACATCATATAGGATGCCTTTCTCGATAAGCGAATACGATTGCGCCGGAACACCATCGTCATCATAACCAACCGTTGCAAGCCCGCCTTCCTGAGTGCGGTCCGCAACGATATTCACAAGATCGGAGCCGTAAGTGAATTCCTTCCACTTATCCGGTGTAAGGAAGCTTGTGCCGGCAAAATCAGCTTCATATCCCAAGATACGATCTAGTTCCGTCGGATGACCGATCGACTCATGGATCGTTAACCACAAATGTGTTGGATGAAGAATAAGATCGTACTTACCGGGCTCGACCGAAACCGCAGTGATCTTCTCATGTGCTTCCGCTGCCGCCTGCTTGATCTCATCCTTGTAAGGATATTGCTCGATGTATTCAAAGCCTCTTCCCTGAGGCAACACAAAGAGGGCGCGCTCAGCGAATTCTCCTTTCGTGGGATCGGCTACGATCGCCCAGGTCGAAGGATCGATCCGAGTGATCTCCTGCCAAATTTTTGAGCCTTCACTGGAGGCAAAATATTTCTCTTCGCGTACGGCTCGCAAATTCGAGTGCAACGTTAACTTATTCGAGCCCATCGGTACGCTGGCACCGAGGGCATGCATATCGATCAGGAATTGTGCGCGGTCCTTATACGAAATATCGAAAGGATTTTTTGCGATCGGCGTCTTCCATTCTGCCTGAACAGCCTCGACCGGTGCAAGATCGAGCGGAGCGCTTTGTAATTTCGAATTGCTTTCCGCTATCGTTACCGCCTCCTGAACGGCTAACTTACCACTCGCAAGATCGACATCGCGAGTTGCGGCGAACCCCCATGTTCCGTTCTTGATCACTCGGATGCCCACCCCGTATGACTCATTATCCGAAAGACCAGTCACAACATTATTACGCGCACTTACCGATTGCGAAAGCATTCGTACGAGACGAACGTCACAATAGGTAGCGCCGAGCGACTTTGCCTGAGTAATAAGAGCATCGCAAAGATCCTGCTCGGATTTTCCGGGATTTGTAAGCGGTGTATCTATACGCCGCAGGCGCTGGCTTTCGCGCGCAACAAGAGAGTCGAGATTACCAAGTGAGAGCGCGCTGGTAGCAAGCACGCCTTTCAGGAAGAGACGCCGGTCCATTTGCTTTAATGATTTAGTCAGAGAACCGCACACAAAGATCGGGAGCGATACGCTCCAATGCGGGTATGTAAATCAGAATGGACGAGGTTAGTTCTAACGGTCGAGAGCTAACGACGCGAGGTATCGAGAACGAACGACGCCGAGTTAATGAGTACCGTCTTCCGGCGGAGGCACGAAATACGTAACGGAGTCTTCACGGACGCGCGCCATGATACGATCCTTTGCAATGGAAGGCGGAATTTCTGGCGGAAGAACGCCAGTGAGTTCATCACCCGATTGTGTTTCGGTTAAAAACGCGGCATTCGATTCTCCCGTATCGGCCATTAATGCCGATTCCGTATCGAAGCGATCTTCTTCTATTGTGTCACCAAGCATATACGCAACCTCACCATCCACATCATCAGGCAGAATTGATCCTTCTGCGCTTGCATCTATTGATGGTCTTTGTTCGGATACTCCATTTCGTGAAGCATTTTCCTCAACTGCCATTTTCTTGAACCTTCCTCGCTTAAGTCACTAACCAAACCATCGAGCTTTTGCCAGAGCAGAGAACGATCTTTGCGTCGGCCGCGCGGGCGAACAACAGGGCTTTCATCTCCCATACGCGGCTTGAGAACCTGACCTAATTTTTGGATCGCCTGCCTGACAAGAGAGCTTACAGTACCCATCGGGATCTGTAAGCTGTCGGCGGCTTCTTTATAGGTCATGCCACCAAAAAAGACAAGCTCGATTACTTTACGATGGGAAGCACTGAGGCCCCCTAACGCATTCCGAAGCTCGGCGTGAGCTTCTTTGTTCGTAAACTCATATTCCGGTGTCCGATCGTCTTCCATCAGGGAGTCATGACGGGCGGAATCGAACGATTCCGTTTGACGGCTCGATTTGAACCGGCGCGATTTTATCTCATCCATCGCGCGATTGCGGGCTAACTGTATGAGCCACGGAGCAGGATTCCCGTGCATCTTATAAAGCGACGGTGCTTTATCCCACAATAAAATAAAAACTTCCTGCAACAAGTCAAGTGCATCCTCTTCCGTATGCACCATTCGTAATAATAAGGTATACACTTTGGGTGCAAACCTGTCATAGAATTCGCTGAAGGCTACCTCCGAACGTTCGAGCGCTATCTGTTCGAAGAGATCGTAGGCGATACGCTCGCTTTCCGTTCGTGGCGTGCTGCGAACACGAGGTGGACGCAGCTCTTCATTATCCTGCAAGGACGGCACAGCAGAAGCGGGATGCGACTCGAGACGAGTATGATCCATACTCGTGCGAGCATCCGGCGTATCGTCGTTCTGGATTGTCATTCGATCGTCCACGATGACTCTTCCTTGCTTAAGTCTTTACGTAAAAGCTGAATTGTGATACTTACAATTCAGCGATAATACACCCTGTCAAACAGTCACTTTCGTACTTGACGAAGCGGGACAACTGACCCGCGGAAGTAGCAACAAGGCAAATTTACAATATTTAATAGCCTAACGCAAGAGGTATGGGAAGGGTTTGTTAAGAGCATTCCACACCCATCCAATACGGCTTCGGCGGGCATGTGCTCGCCGAACGAGTTCGCACCAGCAAAAATTGCCGGTTGATAAGAGGTTACCTCCGGCATTAGATAAACATTGGCTATTGTTTCTCGGTCATTGAACCGTCTACCGATTTCAGTATCTTCATTCGTTCAAAACGGGATCGAGCTTTATTATATTTCCACGATCGAAACGGGCGTACGAGCGTCGTCTGGTTCATATTGTACTCTTCATCGCTTGCCGTGAGGATAAGCTCCTTTTCCTCATCGAGCTTGAGAGCAATGTGTTGTGCCAGTAATGGCCGAAATGGAAATCGGGTTGAAGCACGAAGCCACGGTAGTGAGGGTGTAAGATCGCGAAGTATCAGTCCTTTAGGCTCATTCTCAAAGGAGAACACGCCTGCCAAACCATATTCATTGGGATCGCTACCCTCCTGGAACAACAGGATATTTCGCGAGCCTATTTTGGCGGAGGAAAATCGCAGACCATCGTAGCTTCCCTGCCACGGGCGTGATCGCCATACCTGATTTGGCCAGCCATCTTCTATTCGATAGATCGCCAGAACATTTACGCCGTTATTCCATCGTGAGGTAAAGCCTGCCAAAATAAAGCGGAGTCCTCCCTGCGAAATAACAGAATAGGTAATATGGCGGGCATTGCCTCGTTCTATCGTTTCCTTCCCTTCTTCATGCACGGCAAACCGTTTCATCACACGGATCGGAAAAACGTGCGCGAGAAACCGCTCGACGCGAAGCTGCTCCCTGATACTAAACGTGGTACCCTCATCTTCGATCGATGAGTTGATCATCGCGATCTGAACGTGCGGTGCTTCATGGGCCGGATGAACGCGTTTATGGGCGCTTGCGGGCCATGCGATCGCAAGAATAACTAAAAAAAGTAACGGAGTCCGTAACATACATATGCGCCGAAGCACTAATGATCGCTCCGGCAGAACCTTAAATTTACATAAATTTTAGTGAAATAGCAAGCCTTTGGCTGAATATGGGCATTGCAGGGCTAATTTCATAGCTTTCATAAGCAGAAAGGACGTGCCTTTGCACGTCCTTTTGCTAAACCAGACTCACCATATAGCACTAACTCTGTTTTTTATCCTTGCGGATGTCGTGGCGGTCTTTCTTCAGGTCTCGCGCATCCTTACGCATATCGCGCTTCATCGCGTTGATCTTTTTCTGGTCCTTGTCGGCAGTTTTTTCATCCTGCTTGGCCTGGGCTCCTTCACCCTCTTTTGCTTCTCGTGCAGCAGCGCGGGCCGCGGCATTGCGAGCACGACGCTCCTTCTGCAATTGTGCTTTATCCTTTGCAAGGTCCTTGCGGTCCTTGTGGATATCCTTACGGTCCATTTTGCGATCGTGTTTGCCGGAATCGGCAACGACCATCGTTCCTTCTGCTCTCGCTGTCGAAGCAATGAACGATTGCGCTCCGCAAAGAATAAAAGCGGTTAAAGCCAATGACAGAATAAGGCTTCGTACACTGAATATTGCTTTCATAAGATTCTCCTCCTATATTTATTGAAGTTTTGAAGCCTTCAGCATTGCGTGCCCCCGGCCTTTGCTATATGGATGCAACGACCGCTCAATAGGTTTAAGGGGCCGCTGCTTAAAAATCTCTCACCGGATGATCTTTCACCGATAGATCCCGCTATTGGCCTTGCGTTACGTACACCTGATCCACGGAATTTAATAGTTTTTCATCACGGTTCGAATTCAAACCATTTCGAGAACGCTATGAAAGTTGTGCTTCTGTTACTCGTCTGTGTTGGTTTTATTGCATGTACAAAGCAATCGCCGAAGGAAGAGCCTGCGAATGCTTCGCTCACACCAGATCAAGTTGTACTTAAAGTGTTCGATGCACTCAACCACGGTGATTCCGCCACGTTTGTTAGTCTCATCTCTTCGGGGCGAGTTGATACGACTACCGATACTCGTGCGATGGTGAGCAACATGTTGACTGTTTGGAAAAAGAATCAGGCTACTGTCAGGATCGATTCTTCTTACACCGATGGCTCGATCGCCTACGTCACCTATCATATCAAGATCACTGGCGCAACTCCACTAGATACAACACATCACGTTCAACTATACAAGGAAGCATCCGGCTGGAAATTAGGCTGGTAAACCTAGTTTATAGAGCGCTTTTTCCCTTTCGCCGAATTTCGAAATTCCTTTCACCCCTCGGGTGTTGTGCGCGTCGAATTTAGAAACCCTAAGGATACGCGCAAGAATGAGCACAGATACCGTAAAAGCCCTCCCCATCGGCCACTCACCGGACCCCGACGATGCTTTCATGTTCTATGGTTTTGCTACCAAGAAGGTGACAATTCCAGGTTTTGAGATCGACCACGTGCTGGATGATATTCAAACCTTGAACGTCCGGGCTATGAAAGCAGAATTGCCGGTGACCGCCATCAGCGCGCACGCCTATCCGTATGTTGCGGATAACTACTGGATCATGAAGACGGGCGCCTCCATGGGCGATGGCTACGGCCCCATTATCGTATCGAAGAAATATCGTACGATGGATGAACTCCTTGCTAATCCGAAGGCAGTCATCGCACAACCGGGAAAGCTCACCACCGCTAATCTTCTTTTACGCTCCTGGTTCGGCCAGATCGAGCAAGTTGAAATGGGATTCGATCAGATCATCGATGCGGTACTCAGCGATAAAGTCGATGCCGGCCTTCTTATCCATGAGGGACAGATCACCTGGCAACAGCATGGCCTAAACAAGCTCGCGGACTTCGGCACGATCTGGGCCGAAAAAACCGGCGGCTTACCATTGCCGCTTGGACTTGATTGTGTTCGTAAAGACTTAGGAGAATCAACCGCCCGCACCATCTCGAATGCGTTGCAGGATTCTATCCGTGCAGCATACGATGATATCAAAGGCTCTGTTGATTACGCGCTTCAATGGGGCCGCGGTATCGATGCCACGACCGGTGAGAAGTTCGTAAAAATGTATGTCAACGACCTCACAATGGATATGGGTGAGCGAGGTAAAAAAGCTCTCGAATATCTATTCCGAATGGGTGCAGAAGCCGGGATCATTCCTGAAGTTGGAGCGGTCGATCTGCTATAAGCGCCAGCAGGTGTACTCGCGATCTCCGATCGCGAGACCGGTGTGGTTGCTGATTGACCTTTTCTTTATAACTCTCTTACTTTTTCAGCGCCGTTACCGGCATGATCTTTACGCCGGAATGGGCATGGCGTTCGAACTTCGGTAAGCTTCGCACATTCTCCGCAAACACTTCTTCACGCTTGCGGTCCGGCCAATTGCTTAAGCGGGTGCTTTCTACCAATCGTCCGCTATGCTCTCGTAAGAACCCCTGATCGCTCTCGATAAAGCTGTTGATCGCCGGATCCCATTGGCGAACGCGCATCTTCTCATAAGAGACAAAGAAGCCCTCGAAATGAGCGTCCTGATAGGCGACGGAATAGATCGCTCCTAACTCAGGATTGACGGCTGCCAACTGATAGCGCCCACTCGTTACATTGTCGGTATGTCCATGGGCGATCGCTTCGTCAACGACGACCTGCTGCCCGATGAGCGCACCATTCGGCGCGACCTGGTATGCGATCACGTGGGAATCGCTGATACGTTGCGGGTCACTCACCGCAAAGATCAGCATTGGTAGCTTGGATGAGCCAAACCGTCCGAAGAAAAAGCTTTGTCGAGCGCCATTCACAAGGACCGGAAAGATCTCGTGTCCAGAAACCGTATCGCGTGTCGTGCGCCAGGTGCGCAGATACACTTCGACCTTATCATCCGATAGCTGTTTGAGAATGACAGTGCCTTTGAAGTTCTTCATGTGAATGCTCTTCTCCAGCGGACGCTTGCCGTGCGTGGCAGATTCCGAAGCACTCGCGCGTATCGAAGCAAGACTAAAAAGAAGAACCAGGGATGAAATCGCAAGAATTTTCATGGGAAATCACGTCAGGAATAACCTGCTAATATAGGAAATTTTTGGGGCAGGGTCAAGCATGCACTCTTAAATAGAACAAAATAGGAATTTTCGGGGTCCTTATTCGTTGTGCTGACTTAATGTAGTGTGTCATTCAGCAGGAAGGACTGCCGTCGCCCCCATCCGAGACGGTACTCCCAAATCGCAATTTTTTTCGTCTTATGCGACCCACAACTCTCCCATTCGTCACCGTTCTCGCAGCATTTCTTTTTGGCACTACCTACCTATATGCCCAGGCGCCCGCCATTGAATGGCAAAAAACCTATGGCGGCACGGGCCTGGACGACGCAACATGCATTCAGCAAACGAGCGACGGTGGCTATATCGTCTCAGGACGCAGCGAGTCGAAGGACGGCGATGTAACCGGCAATCACGGCAGCTTCGATTACTGGATCGTAAAACTCACAAACACCGGTGCAATCACGTGGGAGAAATCATTCGGCGGTAGTGACGATGACGTAGCGCGGTGCGTGCGGCAAACGAACGATGGTGGATACATTGTGGTAGGCCAAAGTAAATCCACCGATGGTGATGTAACTGGTAATCACGGCAATTACGATTTCTGGATTGTAAAACTAACAAGCAGCGGTACGCTCGAATGGGAAAAAGCGCTCGGCGGCACAGGCGATGACGAAGCACGCTCCATCATTCAAACGAGTGACGGCGGATACATCGTAGTGGGCTTTAGTAACTCCACGGATGGTGATGTAACGGGAAATCACGGTGGATATGACGATTGGATCGTAAAACTTTCGAGTGTGGGAGCAATTGAGTGGGAGAAATCTTTCGGAGGAACGCTAGATGAGCAGGCATTCGAAGTCAAGCAGACGAACGAAGGTGGTTACATCGTGTCAGGCTATGCGTTCTCGGGGGATGGCGACGTTACGGGACATCATGGCGGGCAGGATTACTGGATCATAAAGCTTTCGA
>Ga0209062_1001477_pt1 | contig 41072 bp, 45 predicted proteins | sample Coa_R2_2_FD_187158 | JGI IMG/M metagenome (GOLD analysis project Ga0209062, IMG submission 187158) | Surface soil microbial communities from Centralia Pennsylvania, which are recovering from an underground coalmine fire - Coalmine... | ecosystem: Environmental > Terrestrial > Soil > Unclassified...
TATCTGGGCGATCGCCTTCGCAAGCTCGATGGCGAAGCCATGACCCCCTTCCGGCCCTTCGGGCCACCTTCCCCCGCAGACGGGGGAAGGCCGGGCTCACATGGCAGGGCTCATGATGGATGAGGACGGTTGCACCGTCGGTGGATAACTCTGCGAATCGAGTCTCATTATGGGCAATGGACCGTGAATCGCCCCGCGATTACTGCGCGTTCGGAGCCTGTCCATTGCCCGTAATAGGTGTCCGCGCACGCGCAGAGGTAAACTCCCGGTCGTCCAATTCCAGCACCCGGGAGTCACCCAATGTCCGACGATGCTTCAGTCGATGTTCGCCATGTCGCCCACCGGCGGTGATCCACGCTGCGGTCGGCGATGTTCGTGATGCCACCGTTTTTGCGCCGTTTTCGATCCGTTTTCGTCCGTTTATGGTTGGCCGCGACGGGCGTAAAATGCTCTGTTTCCGGGCTTTTTATGCATCGACCGTCGAAAACTCCGTTTGAAAACGGCCGAAACGGCTCACGCACCGGTGACCGTGGGCTAGTCGATCGCGAGCCTGTAGACGCGCTTGGCCGTGCCGCTGAACAACGCCTGCTTCTCGTCGGCCGACGCGCCCGACGCGATGCGCTTCAGCGCGTTGAACAGGCCGGCATAGCCGATGCCCATCTTCTCGACCGGGAAGTTGCTCTCGACCATGCAGCGATCGGCGCCGAACAGCTCGAGACAGGTGGCCGCGTAGGGACACCAGGCGTCGGCGAGCTGCTGGGACGTGGGCGGCTTGTCGAGATGGAGATAGTCGATGGCGCCGAGCCGCATCATCAGCCCGCCGATCTTGACCGACACGTTCGGACATTTGGCGAGCTCGGTCATGCTCGCCTTCCACTGCCCGAAGATCTCGTCCTTCCGGCCGGCCCAGCGGCCATAGCCCAGCACGCCGCCCATGTGGCAGAGCACGATGTTGGCGTCGGGGTAGAGCCGCGCGAGCTCGGTCACCTCGGGCACCTGGTGGAAGAAGATCCAGGCGTCGAACGACAGGCCGAGCTTGGTCAGCTGCTTCAATCCCTCGCGGAAGGCCGCGCTGCGATGCACGCCCGGCCCCTTGGCGACATGGCTGTTGCCGATGATCGGATCGTCGTCCCAGGCGGCGCCGTAGCGAATGCCCTTGAAGCGGCCGCCGCCGGCGGCGATCTCGGCCTCGAGCACGCCGGCCACGCGGTCGCCCAACGTCAGGTCGGCATGGCCGACGATGCCGGCGCAGATGCGGGTCGGACCGTAGAGGCCGCTGTCGCTCATGGCCGCGACGCCGGCGCAGAACTCGACCTCGCCGACCGGCTTCATCTCCTGGGGCCCGCGCGCGCGGTACATGGCATGGCACTCGTTGAACACGGTGGCGACGACCTTGTGGCCGGTGTTCAGGTCGGCCAGCAGGTCGTGCAGCAGGTAGCGGTAGCCCGGCATGTCCCAGATGTGATGATGGGTGTCGACGATCGGCAGCTCCGGCTCGAGGATCGGCTCGGGATCGGCCTTGGCGTGCCAGGCCGGGTCGGGCTTGAAGATGCGGCCGAACTGGCTGGGCTTGCGGTCGCCGCCGAACAGCCCGCCGAGCGAGGTGTCGTTCGCCATCTCGTGTCTCCTGCCTTGCGCCAATCCATGGTACCGCTTGCCGACCTGCTTCTGGAGGTCTCATGACCGCGATCTTTCGCTGGGCGCTTGCGCTGGCGTTCACCTCGGCGGCAACGACGGCGCTGGCCCAGACCAACCTGCGCATCGGCCTCGCCGAGGATCCGGATGTGCTCGATCCCAGCCTGGCGCGCACCTATGTCGGCCGCATCGTCTTCGCCTCCCTGTGCGACAAGCTGTTCGACATCGACGAGCACCTGAACATCGTGCCGCAGCTGGCGCTGAGCCACGAGGAATCGGCGGATGGCAAGACCGTCACCATCAAGCTGCGGCCGGGCGTGAAGTTCCAGGATGGCGAGCCGTTCGACGCCAAGGCCGCGAAATACAGCCTCGACCGGCACCTGACGATGAAGGGGTCCTACCGCAAGCCCGACATCGGCGTCGTCGACTCCGTCGACGCGGTCGATCCGCTGACCATCAAGCTCAACCTCAAGCAGCCCTTCTCGCCGCTGCTGGCGCAGCTCACCGATCGCGCGGGCATGATGGTGTCGCCCAAGGCGGCCGAAGCCGAGGGCGACAAGTTCGGCCTCCATCCGGTCTGTGCCGGGCCGTACAAGTTCGTCGAGCGCGTGCAGCAGGACCGCATCGTCGTCGAGAAGTTCAAGGACTATTGGAACAAGGACAATGTCTTCATCGACAGGATCACCTACCTGCCGATCGTCGACGGCACGGTGCGGCTCGCCAACCTCCGTTCCGGCTCGCTCGACCTGATCGAGCGCGTGCAGGCGACCGACATCAAGACGGTGCGCGACGACAGGAAGCTCAAGCTCGCCAAGGCGGTGTCGCTGGGCTATGCCGGCCTGCAGCTCAATCTCGCCAACGGACCCAAGGCCGACAATCCGCTGGCCAGGAACCACAAGGTGCGCGAGGCGTTCGAGCTTTCGATCGACCGCGAGGCGCTGAACCAGGTCGTGTTCAACGGCGAGTTCGTGCCGGGCAACCAGTGGGTCAGCCCGCAGAACCCGTACTACCAGTCGACGTTCCCGATCCCCAAGCGCGACGTCGAGAAGGCGAAGGCGCTGCTCAAGGAGGCCGGCGTCGCCACGCCGATCACCCTCGACTTCCTGGTGGTGAACGGGCCGGAGAACCGCGCCGTCGCCGAGACGGTGCAGGCGATGGCGGCCGAAGCCGGCTTCGACCTCAAGATCCGCGTCACCGAGTTCGCGACCTCGATCAAGGAGGCCGAGGACGGCAACTTCCAGCTCTACCTGTTCGGCTGGAGCGGCCGCACCGATCCCGACGCCAACAGCTACATCATCCAGGCCTGCAAGGCGCCGCTGAACTACAGCAAATACTGCGACCCCGAGGTCGACGCGCTGCACCAGGAGGCGCGCCGCATCAGCGATCAGGCCGGGCGCAAGGCGGTGTACGAGAAGATCGCCGCCAAGGTGCTGCCCGGCATCGACGGCGGCTTCCTCTATCTCTGGCACCCCCAGGTCCTGATCGCGCTCGGCGACAAGGTCGAAGGCTACAAGCAGATGCCCGACGGCCTGGTGCGGGTGATCGGGCTGAAGCTCAAATGATCATCGGACCGCGCCACTCCAGTGGCGCTTAGAGTCATGAGCGCCACTGGAGTGGCGCGGTCCGATGAGCTTAGATCACGCCGCGCTTCTTGAGCTCGGCAATGGCCGCGGCGTCGTAGCCGAGGCCGGAGAGGACGGACTCGTTATGCTCGCCCAGCTCGGGCGCGATGCCGGGCTTGGCCGGCGTCTCGGAGAACCGCCACGGCGTGCCATGCACCTTGAGCTTGCCGTGCCTGGGATGCTCGACATGCGTGACATGGCCGTTGGCGATCACGTCGGGATCGTTGGAGGCCTCGAGCATGGTGTTGATCGGCGCCGAGACGATATCGGCGCCGCGCAACCGGGCGACCCAGTCGTCCCGCGTGCCGGTCGCGAACAGCCCGTCGAGCAGCGCCAGCAGCTCCTCGCGCTTGGCGTCGTTGTCGATGATCACGCCGAGATGCTCGAAGCCCTTGGCCTTCAGCCGATCGTAGAAGCCGAGCGAGGTCATGGCCGCAGCCCAGTCCTCCGGGCCGGTGAGCTGAAAGACCAGCGGCTTGCCGTCCTTGTCGTTGAACGAGGCGCTGATGCCCGGCCGCTCCGCCGTGCCGGTGACGCGCGCCTGGCCGGTAACCGGGTTCTTGTTGCGCCACATCGTCGTGGTGAAGGTCCAGCCGAGCAGCCGCACCAGCGAGCCCAAGAGCGACAGCTCGATCTTCTGGCCCACGCCGGTGGTGCGCGCGTGATGCAGCGCCGCCAGGGCGCCGCCGAACGCAAGCATGGCGGTCGATTCGTCGGCCACCGAGGCGATGCCGGTGCGCATCGGATGGCCGGGCTGCGAGTAGGCCTCGGCGATGCCGCCCAGCGCCTGCGCCATCGAATCGGTGCCGGGCAGATGGCCGTTCGGGCCCTTGGTGCCGTAGCCCGAGATCGACACATAGACGAGCCTGGGGTTGATCTTGCGCAGCTCCTCCCAGCCGAAGCCGTTCTTCTCGGCCGCGCCGGGCCGGAAGTTCTGGCCGAAGATGTCGGCTTGCGCGACCAGCTTGTGCAGGATGGCGCGGCCCTCGGGATCCTTGAGGTTGACGGTGACGCTCTTCACGCCGCGATTGTTGGTCTCGAAGAAGGTGCTGCCCATGCCGGGCAGCACCGTCATGCGGCGCGAGGGATCGCCGCCTTTCGGCGCCTCGATCTTGATCACGTCGGCACCGAGATCGGCCATGAGCATGTAGGGGACCGTGCCCGCCTGTGCGGTCGAGCAGGAGATGACTTTGACGCCTTGAAGGGGACCGTGGGACATTTGCCGCTTATAGCATCCGGGGAAGACATATGAAGACGCGCATCACCGAGCTGTTCGGCATCGAGCACCCGATCATCCAGGGCGGCATGCACTTCGTCGGCTTCGCCGAGATGGCCGCGGCGGTTTCGCAGGCCGGTGGGCTCGGCATCATCACCGGGCTCACCCAGGGCACGCCGGAGAATCTCGCCAAGGAAATCGCGCGGTGCCGGCAAATGACGAGCAAGCCGTTCGGCGTCAACCTCACCTTCCTGCCGGCGCTGACGCCGCCCGACTATCCGGGCTACATCAAGGCCATCATCGACGGCGGCGTGAAGATCGTCGAGACCGCGGGCAACAACCCGCAGAAGTGGATGCCGATGCTGAAGGAGGCCGGCATCAAGGTGATCCACAAGTGCACCTCGGTGCGCCATTCGCTCAAGGCCGAATCGATCGGCTGCGATGCCGTGAGCGTCGACGGCTTCGAATGCGGCGGCCATCCCGGCGAGGACGACGTGCCCAACTTCATCCTGCTGCCGCGCGCGGCGGAGGAATTGAAGATCCCGTTCGTCGCGTCGGGCGGCATGGCCGACGGCCGCTCGCTGGTCGCCGCGCTCTCGCTCGGCGCCGAGGGCATGAACATGGGGACCCGCTTCATGGCCACCCAGGAGGCGCCGATCCACGACAACGTGAAGCAGGCGCTGGTCGCGGCCTCCGAGCTCGACACGCGGCTGATCATGCGGCCCTTGCGCAACACCGAGCGGGTGCTGAAGAACGCCGCGGTCGAGCGGCTGATCGAGAAGGAGAAGGAGCTCGGCTCGAAGATCACCTTCAAGGACATCGTCGCCGAGGTCGGCGGCGTCTATCCGCGCATCATGAAGCAGGGCGAGATGGATGCCGGCGCCTGGTCGTGCGGCATGGTCGCCGGCCTGATCCGGGACATCCCGACCGTCAAGGAGCTGATCGACCGCACCATGCGCGAGGCCGAGGAGATCATCGCCAGCCGCCTGGCGCGGATGCGAGCCGCCTGATGGGTCTCGATCTCCTCGTCGGTGCATGCGCCAAGCCTGGCCATGAGGCTGAATGGCGCGCGCTCGTCGAACGCAACTTCGCTGACGACGAGCTGACCGAGGCGGAGCTCGACCGCTTCGACGAGATATCCATTCCCGGATACGAACAGGTCGGCGCGCCTCGCGTCGGGTTCGACGCCGCCGCCGATGCCTGGATCATCAAGGTCCGGAACGCAACGACGCCTGAGCAGGTGGCCGCGGTGCTCGAGGAGTGCCACGGCGACTACGCTTTGGGGCTGGTCCAATGCGACGGCATCCCCCATTACTCCAACGTGGGGGCCGGCGCCGTCGACGAAACGAGCTTCTGCGGCTCATGGCTTCGCAATTGCACGGATGTCCTCGAGACCGGTCTTCTGGAGACGGCTTGGAACCACATGTGGCCTGCGGAAGCCGTTGCCTACGGTGAAGCGTTGCTCGCCGCAGCAGACCGGTCGGAAGGCAGGAAGAGCCCCCTCGCCCTCCGAGCCCTGCAGAGGATGCTTAACAAGATCGGTCTAGATAAGGCGAGTTCCGACACGCCACTTGTAGAGCAGCTCGACATCGTTCGGGCTGCCGGGCGCTGGTACATCTTCTGGGGCGAGCGAGGCCACTACATCGAAGCTTGGTACTAGCGCATGCCTCAGGTCACCCTGAGCACGGCCGCGTCGTAGCTGTCGGTCGCAAGCGGCGCCTTGCCTGACTCGAAGATCTCGCGCGCGGCGATCCATTCGCGGGACTGGGCGAAAACCTCTTCGGTGTAGGGCTCGAACACGATGCGCTCGCCCGGGCCCCAGCGGCGGGTGTCCATCAGCTTGTGATAGCGGTCGGGGAATTCGTTCCGGTAGTAGTGCGTGTACTTCTCGGGCCTGAGGTCGATGTCGCGCTGGGCGCGCTTGAGCGCGTTGTAGAATTTCCGGAGGTCCTCGGCGTCGGGTGTGCCAGTGACCATCGAGGCGATCATGAAGGTGGTGTCGATCACCTTGCGGTAGCCCAGTTGCTCGGCGAGGTAGTACGGGCCGCTGAACAGGGTCGAGGCCTGGCTCTTGCCCTCGAGCAGGTTGTCGAGCCGCTTGAACAGCATGCCCTCGCCGAAAGACAGGTTGATCTGGTCGCGCGGCAGGTACTGCTCGAGGCCCTGGATGGTGGCGTAGTGGCTGCCCGACTGGTAGCCGACGGAGATCGGCACGCCGGCGAGGTCCTCGGGCTTGCGGATCGGCGAGCTCTCCGGGACGAAGATGCCGGCCGGCGCGACCGAGTAGATGTCGCCCCACAGCTTGCCGTGGCCGTTCGAGGCGGCGACGTTGACGGTCCAGTGGCAGGCGCAGCTCACATCGGCGGTGCGGCCGGCCTCGAAGCTCTGATAGGCGCCGGCCTTCCGGCCCTGCTGGTCGTGCTGCTTGCCGTCGGTCGAGCGGATCTTCTCCTGGAAGACGTAGTCGAGCCCCTCGTCGGCGAAGTAGCCCTTCTCCTCGGCCACCCACTCCTGCAGGCGGAAGTGCGGCTCGATGATGAACGGCTGGTTCTTCATTGTGGTTCCTCCCTAGCTTCGCCTGGGTTGATGGAACTCGAACGGCGGATAGTCCTTGGCGATGTCGGACACCACCTCGATCACCGCCGGTCCGTTGCCGGCGAGCGCCTCGCGCAGGGCATCGCGCAACCCGCCGGCATCCTCGACGCGCCACGCCGCCGCGCCGAACGAGCGCGCGTAGGCCACGAAGTCGGGATTGGTCAGCACGGCGCCGGCATGGCGGCCCTCGTAGAGCCGCTGCTGGTCGCGCAGCACGTTGCCGTAGGAGGCGTTGTTCACCACAACGGTCACGAGGTTGATGCCGAACTGCACCGCCGTCGCGAGGTCCGAGCCGCCGAACAGGAAGCCGCCATCGCCCGAGATCGACACCACGGGCTTATCGGGGTTTCCGACCTTCACGCCCAGCGCCGTCGGGAAGCCGTAGCCCAGCGTGCCGGAGAAGCCCGACGAGATGAACGTGCGCGGCTTGTACACCGGGTAGCCGTACCAGCCGATATAGGCGACCTGCGTCAGCTCATCGAGGACGATGCCGTCGTCCCCCAGCGCCTCGCGGATGACCTCGAGGTAGCCGTATTGAGGCTGCGCCTTGCTGACCTGCGCCAGCGCCGCTTCCTTGGCGGCCGCGATCGCCGCGCGGCGCGCCGGATCGTCCTTCTTCTTCACCGCCGCGGCGAGAGCGCGCGCGCCATCGGCGGCGTCGGCCACGATCGGCACGGTGACGGCGAGGCGGCGGTGCTCGGCGGGATCGATGTCGATGCGGCCGACCTTCAGCCCGGCGGGCGCCGGCGCCCAGCGGGCGAGCGGCACCTCGAGGCGCGAGCCGATGCCGATCAGGAGATCGGTGCTGTCCCACAGCCGGAAACCAGCGACCGTGCTCAGCGACAGCGGATGGCGCGAATCGACCACGCCCTTGCCGGTTCGAAAGGCGACGACCGGCGCGCCGATCTTTTCGGCCAGCGCCAGCACCTCGGGCCCGGCATCGAGCGCGCCGCTGCCGACCACGATCATCGGCGTCTTCGCCGCGTCGACCAGCTTCGCAAGCGCCGCGACCTTCTCCGGGTCGGGCACGGGCGGCGCACGCCTGGGCAGCGGGTCGACCGGCGTGACGTCGGCGCTGGCCGGGAACATGTCCATCGGCATCTCGACCGCGACCGGTCCGGGGCGGCCCGACACCATCGCCTGGAAGGCGCGCGCCATCACCTGCGGCGCCTCGGTCGGATGCTCGATCCGCTCGGCGAACTTCAGCAGCGTCTTCAGGGTCGCGAGCTGGTCCGGCATCTCGTGCAGCTGGCCGCGCGTGCGGCCGATCATGGCGCTCGGCACCTGCCCGGTGATGCACAGGATGGGCGCGTTCATCGCCCACGCCGTGGTGAGCGCGCCCATGGTGTTCATCACGCCGGGACCCGGCACGACGGTGTAGGCCGACGGCTTGCCGGTCGATTTGGCATAGCCCAGCGCCATGTAGGCGGTGGTCTGCTCGTGCCGCGCGTTGATCACCTGCAGGCGGTTGGCGTTGCGCGCGAAGGCGTCGAACAGGCCGTACATCTGCACGCCCGGCACCCCGAAGATCGTGTCGATCCCGTGCCGCAGCAGCGAATCGACAATGGCGTCGCCGCCGGTCATGCGAGGCATGGGAACTCCTTACTCTCTTTCGTCAGTGCATCTTCAGGATGAGCTTGCCCTTGAAGTGCCGGCCTTCGCTGACGCCCAGCGCCTTGGCCGCATCGGCCAGCGGGAACGTCGTCACATCCGGCACCTTGATCGCACCGGAGCGGTGCAGCTCGGCCACGCGATCCATGTACTTGCGCAGGCGCGGCACCGCCGGCCGGATCGCCGTGACGTCGCTGCGCTCGGGCTTGGGCGCCTGCGCGCCGGAGGCGATGAAGGCTGCGCGGCCGCCGGGCTTCAGCACCGCGAAGGTGCGCGTGGCGACGTCGCCGCCCACCGTGTCGAACGCCGCGTCGACGTTCTTCACCGCCTTGGTGAAGTCGGTCGCGTTGTAGTCGATCACCTCGTCCGCCCCGAGCCCGCGCAGGTAGGCGGCGTTGGCTGCGCTCGCCGTGGTGATGACCCTGGCGCCGATGTGCTTGGCGAGCTGGATGGCGAAGCTCGCCACGCCGCCCGCGCCGCCCTGGATCAGGATCGTCTCGCCCTTCTTGAGCTTCAGCGCCTCCTCGATCGCGCAGATCGCCGTAAGGCCGGTCAACGCCAGCGCCGCGGCATCGACGTGGCTGAGCGCCGCCGGCTTCTTGCCGACCACCGCCGCGCCGACCGCGAGCTTCTCGCAGTAGGTCCCGTCGCGCCCGGTCTCGAGCACGCCGAACACGTCGTCGCCGACCTTGAGGTCCGTCACTCCCGACCCGAGCGCGCTCACCGTGCCGGAGAAGTCGCGTCCCAGGATCAGCGGGAAGGTCGCCTGCTTGTATTCGCCGGCGCGCACCTTCCAGTCGGCCGCGTTGATGCTGGCGGCGGCGACGTCGACCACGATCTGGCCCGCTCCGGCCGACGGGTCGGGCAGGTCGCCGACCTTCAGGACCTCGGGACCGCCGAATTTATCGATATAGGCTGCTTTCATGGTCCCGACTTTAGCCGCCACCGGCCGGCCGGGCCACCCGTCTCAGGCCGAGCCCGGGTTCCAGTGGCTCTTTCGCATCGCCGTGATGGTCACCGACCCGAACACGCCGGCCGCAGTGAAGGGATCGTTCTTCGAAAACGCCTCCGCCGCCTTTCGGTCAGCGACGTTGACGATGTAGAGGCTGCCGACCGGCTCGTCGGCCGTATTCGTCAGTGCACCTCCGATGACGAGGATGTGCTTCTGGCCGACCAGATAATCCTTGTGCGGCGCGAGGTACTGGTTGCGGAGGGCATCGACGCCCGGCGCATCGATGCAGTGAACGGCAAACAACATGATCGGTTCTCCTCAATCGACGCGCAGGCCGACTTCCTTGACGAGCTCGTCGAACCGCCGGACCTCGTGCGCGATGAACGTCGAGAACACCGCCGGCGGGGTATAGGCGGGTTCCGCTCCCTGCTCCTCGATCTTCCTGGCGAGAGCCGGATCGGCCAATGCGCGCTCGACCTCCTTGCTCATCCTGTCGATCACGTTGGTTGGCGTGCCCGCCGGCATCAGCAGGCCCATCCACAGGCTGACGTCGAAACCCGGAAAGCCGAGCTCCGCGACCGTCGGCACGGCGGGCATCGAGGCGAGGCGTTTGGCGCTGCCGACCGCGAGCACGCGCAGCTTGCCGGCCTGCACCAGGCTCATGCCCGACGGCACGTTGACGAACATCATCGAGACCTGGCCCGAGACCACGTCCTGTACCGCCGCGGCGCTGCCCTTGTAGGGGATGTGCGTGATGTCGACCTTGGCGGCGCGCTTCAGCATCTCGCCCGCGACATGCGGCGGCGTGCCGTTGCCGGTCGAGGCGTAGGTCAGCCCGCCCTTCTGCGCGAGCGCGATCAACTCCGGCAGGGTCTTCGCCGGCAGCTTCGGGTTGACGACCAGGATGAACGGCAGGACCGCGACCTCGCCGACCGCCGCGAAGTCCTTGATCGGATCGAACGGCAGCTTGCCCTCGAACAGCGAGGGATTCATGGCGTGGTTGTTGGACGCCATGACCATCGTGTAGCCGTCGGGCGTGGACTTGGCGACGATGTCGGTGCCGACGATCGTGCTGGCGCCCGGGCGGTTGTCGACGATCATCGGCTGGCCGAAGTCGAGCGACATCTGCTGCCCGAGCAGGCGGCCGATGATGTCGGTGCCGGAGCCGGCCGGGAATGGCACGACCAGGCGGATCGGCTTGTCCGGATAGGAGTCCGCTTCGGCCCCTGCGCCGAGCGCGAAGAAGAAGCCGGCGACAGAGGCTGCAAAACGACGCCGCTTCATGATCACGCCGCCATCTCCTCCGGCATGAAGGTCTTGGGAATGATGTGCAGCGCGGCCGGCAGGTGCATGGTCGCCCGCTTCATCAGCCGGCGGTCGCTCGCCGGGAACGGCTCGCGGCGATGCATCAGGCAGCCGTTGCTCCACAGCACCACGTCGCCGACCTGCCAATTGTGCGTATAGACGAACGCCGGCTGGATCGTGTGCGCCGCCAGCTCGTCGAGCAGCGCGTTGCCCTCGGCCTCGGGCATCCCGGCGATTCCGATGGTCGTTGTCGGATCGAGATAGAGCGCCTTCCTGCCGCTCAGCGGATGCACGTGGACCAGCGGGTGGAGCACGTCGGGCGTGCGCTTGCGGCCCTCGGCCGGCAGGTTCTGGTCGGCGCCCTTGTACTTGTTCAGGCGCTTCTGGTAGCGGAACACCGCATTCTTGCCCTCGATCGCCTGCTTCAGACGCTCAGGCAATGCCTCGTACGCTGCCACGAGATTGGCCCAGAAGGTGCGCCCGCCGTCGGGCGGGATCTCGACGGCATGCAGCCCCGCACCGGTCGCCGGGTTGGCCATGTAGGTCTGGTCGGAATGCCATTCCACCTCGCCGTCGCCCAGCCCGCCCAGCGGGTTGCCGTCGCTGCCCCTGAGGTTGGTGATCAGGCCGATCTCCGGCCGCACGCGCGATGCCCAGTCGGTGCGCACCGTGTGCTCCAGCGCGCCGAACAGCGCGCAGAAGTCGGCATATTCGTTTTCGGATAGGGGCTGGCGGCGGATCACCAGCACGCTGTGCTCGGCGAACAGAGTGCGCAGACGGTCGATGTCGCCGTCGGCCAGCGGCTCCCACAGCCGAAGCCCCCTCACCTCGGCGGCAATGCCCGGTCCGAGCACCTCTACTTGCATGGCCATGTGCGTCTCCTCCTGGGAGTGCGCAGTTGGGACCGGCGCCGACCTTCTGTACAATGAATTGTCGGAATAAAATTATTCGTCAGGCGAATACGAAGGTTACATGACGGGCCGGCTCTTCCAGGGACGCATTCCGCGCCAGCTCCGCTCGGTGGATTTCCGCCTGCTGCTGGCCTTCGAGGCGCTGATCGCCGAGCGCCATGTCAGCCGCGCCGCCGCCGCGGTCGGCCTGAGCCAGCCGGCGATGAGCCATGCGCTCGCCAAGCTGCGGCAACAGTTCCACGACCCCTTGCTCGCCCGTACCTCGACCGGCTTCGAGCCGACGCCCAAGGCGCTGGAGCTGATCGAGCCGGTGCGCGAGGCGATCCGCCAGGTCGACCGCCTGTTCAGCGCCGGCTCCACCTTCGATCCCGCAACGTCGACCGAGTCGTTCAACATCCGCATGGGCGACCTGAACGAGGTCCTGTTCCTGCCGTCGCTGCTGCACAGGCTCGAGAAGCAGGCGCCCGGCATCGCCTTGACGGTGCAGCACCTGCCGCCGTCGGAGACGGTGCGTGCCCTGGAGGCGAGCGCGATCGACTTCGCCGTCAGCGCGCTGATCAAGCATTCGAAGTCGGTGCAGTCGATCGAGCTCTCCCGGGACCGCATGGTCTGCGTCATGCGCCGCGGCCATCCGGCGGCGCGCGCCAACCGCCTCACCACGCGCGCGTTCCTCGGCCTGCGGCATCTGCGCATCGTCCAGTCGGCCGGCGACGTGCGCTTCGTCGAGGAGGCGCTGTTCAAGCACGGCCTGCAGCGCCGGATCATGGCGACGACCCCGCACTGGCTGGCCGCCTCCTACCTGGTCGAGACCACCGACCTCGTGACAGCCCTGCCCGAGAGCATGGTCCGGCGCCTCAACATCGACGGCCGCTTCGCGGTCCGGTCCCTGCCGGTCGGCGGGGCTGAGTTCTCGTGGCGCCTCTATTGGCACCGCCGCTTCGACGCGCGACCGGCCCACCGCTGGATCCGCTCGATGTTCGAGAACGTCAACCGGGAATCACGAGGATAGTGGACACCCCTGCGTTCCTGTTTGGCTGGGCCTTACATCGTCGCCGCGGCGAGGTCGTCCCGCACCGAGACGTGCCAGCGGATGAACAGGCTCTCCGCGAGATGCACCACCCAGTAGAGGGCCGTGGACAGCACAGAGATGGCCAGCAAGGCGGCGAACAGAAGCTGCGTGTCGACCGTGCCGTTTGCAGTCAGCAGCACATAGCCCAGTCCTTCGTTGGCGCCGACGAACTCGCCGACGATCGCGCCCACCGAGGCAAGCACGATCGCGACCTTCATGCCGGCGAAGATCTGCGGCAGGCCATTGGGCAGGCGCGCGTGCCAGAACGCCTGCAGGCTGGTGGCGCCCATCGAGCGCAGCAGGAAGATCGAATCGCGCTCGATCGACTTCAGGCCAACGATGGTGCCGATCATGATCGGGAAGAAGGCGATCAGCGCGGCGATCACGATCTTGGGCATCAGCCCGAAGCCGAACCAGATGATGAACAGCGGGCCGAGCGCCACCTTGGGCACGGCCTGGGTGGCGATGATCCACGGGTAGAAGGCGCGTTCGAACGGCTTCACGTAGGCGACGCAGACCGCGAGCACGACGCCGGTCACCAGCGCCACCAGGAAGCCCAGCACGATCTCGAGCGTCGTCGCCCAAGTGTGCTGCAGGAGGACGGCGCGCAGCGTCCACAGCTTGATGAGGATCGCCGAGGGCGCGGGAAGGATGTACGGCGCGACCCAGCCGGCGCGGCTGGCGCCCTCCCACACACCGACCACGATCACCAGCACGATGGTCGGATAGAGCAGCGCCTCGACGCGGTTCCTCATCTCAGCACCTCGAGCTTCTCCATGGTGCGGCGGATCTCCTGCTGGAAAGCGGCGAACCGCGGGCTGTCGTAGATGTCGATCTCGCGCGGCCGCGGCAGGTCGATCCGGATGTCGGCGACGATCCGGCCCGGCCGCGGCGACATCACCACCACACGGTCCGACAGGAAGACCGCCTCGGCGATGTTGTGCGTCACGAACATCACGCTGCGCCGGTAGCTCATCCAGAGCCGCTGCAGGTCGATCGCCATCTGGTCGCGCGTCAGCGAATCGAGCGCGCCGAACGGCTCGTCCATCAGCAGGAGCTTGGCGTCATGCAACAGCGCGCGGCAAATCGAGACGCGCTGGCGCATGCCGCCTGACAACTCCCATGGATAGTGGTTCTCGAAGCCCGCCAGCCCCGTCTTGGCGAGCAGGGCTCCCGCCCGCTCGACGGCCGTTTCGCGCGACATGTTGCGGCGGATATCGGCCTGAAGCAGGACATTGCCCAATACCGTGCGCCAGTCGAACAGCAGGTCGCGCTGGAAGACGATTCCGACGTCGGTATAGGGCTTCGTGACTTTCCGGCCGGCGATCTCGACCCCGCCGCTGGACGCGGCCACCAAGCCGCCGGCAATCATCAGCAGAGTGCTCTTGCCGCAGCCGCTCGGCCCCAGGATCGATACGAACTCGCCATCGCCGACGGCAAGGTCGACATCCTCCAAGGCGAGCACGTCGCTCGTCTTGGAGCGGTAGCGCTTACTGATCCCCTTCAAGTCGACAAGATTCAACGGGCGATCACCAGGTCCTGTACCTTCGGCATGACCTCCTGCGCGAGGAGCTTCATGGAGCGCAGCCAGCCTTCGCGCCCGGCCGGATCGGAATAGTCCATGCCGATCTGCAGCAGGGTACCGAAGCCACCCGATTCCTCGAACTGCTCGCGGATCTGCGCCGCCACCGAGTCGGGATCGCCGACGAACCACACGCCGTTGTCGATCAGGTACTCGGCCGTGACCTTGGCGTTGGGGTCGGCGCCCTTGCGGCGGTAGAGATCGATCATCTCCGGCTTCTGGGCGAAGTAGCTGTAGGCGTAGTCGTCCCAGAAGGTTTTCATGAAGCCGTCGAGTGCGGCGCGGCGCGCCTCCGCCTTGGTCTCGGCGACGAAGATCTCCTTGGCCTGGCGCCACTTGCGCCGGTCGGCGCGACGGCCACCGCGCCGGGCGCCCTCCTCGACCGAGGCCCAGTGATGGTGCAGGAACTCGCTCGATATGTTGAGGCTCATCGGGATGAAGCCGCGCTCGCCCGCGAGCGTGAGCGACGGCGACTTCTGCTGGAAGCCGGCGAACGAGATGCGCGGCTCGGCCGGCGCGTAGGTCTGGATATGCCAGCCATGCGTCAGGTCCTCGTGATAGGCCTTGATCGGATCGCACGGGAAGACGTTCCAATACTTGCCGTGGAACTCGGTCGGGCCTCCGGGCTGCCAGACGTTGAGGATGATCTCGAGCGCTTCGGCGGTCATCGCCTGAGCCGTCTTCATGTCGACGCCATAGACATGGTTGTCGGTCATGGTGGCTCCGGCGCCAAAGCCGAAATAGAGGCGGCCGCGCGCCATGTGGTCGAGCTGGGCAAGCTGCAGCGCCAGCGTCACCGGATGCTGCTGGTAGAGCAGCTCGACGCCAGTGCCGAGCGTCACCCGGCTGGTCTCGCCGAGGGCACGGGCGATGATCTGCTGCGGGGCGGTGATGCGCTCGTACTTCGAGGTCATGTGGGTGCCGACCCACACCTCGTCGTAGCCCACCTCGTCGGCGACGCGCGTCACCTCGAGGTACCAGTCGATCACGTTGCTGAGCGGCGTATCGGCCCGGCTGGCCGGCATCAGGAACAGGCCGAGCCCCATGCCCTTCGAGCGAATGCCCGTCACCTGGTCGCGCAGCAGCGGCGAATGCACGTTCATGTCGTCACTCCGGGATCCGAATCATGGGTCAGCGCTGGTTGATGGCGGCAGCCGGCGGGCCGCCCTCGAGATAGGTCGCCGCGGCGAAGCCGCCGTGCTGCGGCAGGAACGCATAGATGCGCGCGGGCTTGTCGCCGACCACGGTGAAGGAATGCGGCACCTTGGCCGGGATCGCGACCGTGCTGTCGGGCCCGACCAGCCGGCGCTCCTCGCCCAACCGAAAGTCGAGCGTGCCCTCGATCACGATCAGCACCTCGTCGACATTCTCGTGGAAGTGCAGCGGTGCGCCGCGGCCGGGCTCGATGACGCTGGTGCTGCAGACCGGGCGGATGCCCTGCGCCTTGCCGGCCAGCGTAAAGCTGCGATAGCCCTCGCGCCACGGGATCTCGGGGGCGTCCTTGTTGGAGATGAATGGCATGGCGACCCTCCCGCCTTAAACATCTGGACTTTTTGAATTCATCAGATGTTTAAAAAGCTATCGCCGCACCCGCCATGAGTCAACGCCGCGTGCCGTTGGCCTTCGACTTGCCGCGCACCCTGCCCTTCTTGCGGCCGGCCAGCTCCTGGGCGTGGCTCACATCCTCCTCGATCTGCGAGAGGTGCCCGAGCATCCAGAACTCGGCGGCGTCGGCATCCCGCTTGGCGATCGCGTCGGCGATGCGGTTGTGGAAGAACATCGTCAGCGAGCGCTCCATGGTCTCCGAGTTGCGCGTCGCCGAAACGATCTCATCCCTCTTCAGGAACTGCGGAATCATCTCCTGGAAGTACGGATTGCGCGTCGCCCGGGCGATCGCCTCGTGGAAGATGCGGTTGCTGTCGACGAAGGACTCCGACGAACCGACATTGGAGCCCATCATCCGGATGCTGCGCCGGAGCTCCGCCACGTCGTCGGAGGTCGCGCGACGGGCGGCGAGCGCGGCCGCCCGCGGCTCCAGCGCCTTGCGGAACTCCAGCGAATCGCTCAGCGACGTGGTGCCGATCGAGAGTTGCGAGAAGGAATCGCGCGCGAGCTTCTGGCTGTCCGGCGTGAAGAAGGCGCCGCCGTCGCGGCCGCGCTTGACCCACACCAGGCCGAACAGCTCGAGCGCGCGGATCGCCTCGCGGATCGAGCTGCGGCCGACGCCGAAGCGCTTCTCGAGGTCGCCATCGGGCGGCAGCCGGTCGCCGGGCTTGAGCTTGCCGCGGGCGATATCGAGGCGGATCTGCTGGACGACATCCTCGAACACCCGCTTTGGACTGCGATCTGTCATGAAGCTCCCTTGACGGCAAAAATTTGCGGCCCCTAAGATACTAAAGATCATCTCTTTTAAAAATAATCGGCTTTTTTGTCGGATCAGGGAGGGGTTGACGTGGGAATTCTGGCAAGGATCGCACTCTGCGCCGGCGTCGTGAGCCTGCTGGCCGCGCCGGCGGTCGCCGCCGACAAGGTTACCCTGCGGCTCGACTGGTCGACCATCGGCTACCATTCGCCGTTCTACCTCGCCGCCGAGCGCGGCTACTACAAGACGGCCGGTCTCGACGTCGACATCGAGGAGGGCAAGGGTTCCGGCAACACCGTGCAACTGGTCGGCAACGGCGCCGACACGTTCGGCTATGCCGATGCAGCGGTCGCGGCCAAGTCGGTGAGCCAGGGCGTGCCGGTCAAGGTGGTGATGGGCATCATCCGCAAGAGCCCCGCCTCGATCGCCTTCCCGTCCGACGGTCCGATCAAGCAGCCCGCCGACCTCAAGGGCAAGACCATCATCAGCTGTCCGGGCCACGCGGCGCTGATCTTCCTGCCGGCCTATCTCAAGGCCGTCCACATGCAGATGAGCGACGTGAAGGTGACGACAGTCGACTGCGGCTCGCTGTTCCCGCTGCTCGCCCAGGGCAAGGCCGACGCCGCGACCGGCTTCACGCCGGGCTCGATCTCCAATCTTGCGCGTGCCGGCATGACCAAGGTCGGCCACCTCGACTACGCCGATGTCGGCATCGTGCTGCCGAGCCATGGCATCATCGCCGGCACCAAGACGATCGAGACAAAGCCGGACGTCGTCCGGCGCTTCGTCGCCGCCACCAGCAAGGGCTGGCAAGAGGCGCTGAAGGATCCGGATGCCGCGATCAAGGCGGTGGTCAAGGCGCGCCCGCTGGTCGCCGGCTCCGAGGTGATCTTCCGCACCGAACTGAAGAGCTACGGCGACTACATCAACACGCCCGGCACCGCCGGCAAGCCGTTCGGCTGGCAGTCGCCCGAGGAGTGGAAGGCGGCCGAGAAACTGATGGTCGAGTACATGGACGTGAAGCCCGCGGCTTCGGTCGACGCCTACTTCACCAACGCCTTCGTTCCGAAGGACTGAGCTGATATATATGCAAGTGATAATCACTTGCATACAAGACAAAAGCCCCCATAATCGGAGGATGGACCATACAATCGACCGACCGGTCGCCTCGTCGACCGCCCTGCACCTCTTGTTGAACCGCCAGTCGTCGGGCGCGCTCGTGGAGCCTGCGCCCAACGGCGCCGATCTCGACCTCATCCTCGACGCCGGCCTGCGCGCACCGGACCATGGCCGCCTGCGGCCGTGGCGCTTCGTCGTCATTCGCGGCGACGCCAAGGCGAAGTGGGCCGAGTGCGTCGCCGAAGCGATCAAGCAACGCGACCCCGAGAACGCTCAAGCGATGATCGACAAATACCGCGCCTTCGTTCAGCGCACGCCGCTGATCGTCGCGGTCGGCGCCGAGATCAAGCCGAACCACAAGATCCCCGAGATCGAGCAGCTGTTGTCGGTCGGCGCCGCGGCGATGAACATGCTGAACGCCGCGCACGTCCTCGGCTACGGCGGCATGTGGGTGACCGGGCCCAACGCCTACGATCCGCGGGTCGCGGCGGCGCTGGGCCTCGAGGCGCCGAGCCGGCTGGTCGGCTTCCTCGCTTTGGGCACGCCCAAGCCCGGGCCGACCTTCGCGCGGCCCGCGCTCGAGGATCACGTCACGGAGTGGGTGGGCTGAAGTCTTTTGCCGGGGGCGCGCCCCCCAGCAAAAGAAGCTGACCGCTACTCCGCCGCCTTCGGCGCCAGCTTGTCCTGCGTGCGCAGCTCGAAGTCGCTCGCGTCGTGGCGCTCGTGGAGCTGCTGGCTGGGCTCGCCCTGCAGGCGGTTGACGATGCGGCCGCGCTTCACGGCAGGACGCGCGCCGATCTCGTCGGCCCAGCGGTTGACGTTCTTGTACTCGTGCACGGCCAGGAACTCCTTGGCGCCGTACAACAGGCCCTTGGCGAGGCCGCCGTACCACGGCCACACCGCGATGTCGGCGATCGTGTAGTCGTTGCCGCCGAGGAACCTGCTCTCGCCAAGCCGCCGGTCGAGCACGTCGAGCTGCCGCTTGGTCTCCATGGCGAAGCGGTCGATCGCGTACTCGATCTTGGTCGGCGCGTAGGCATAGAAGTGGCCGAACCCGCCGCCGAGATAGGGCGCGCTGCCCATCTGCCAGAACAGCCACGACAGGCACTCCGCCCGCGCCTCGCCCTCCTTCGGCAGGAAGGCGCCGAACTTCTCGGCGAGCCATACCAGGATCGCGCCCGATTCGAACACGCGAATGGGCTTCGGCCCGCTGCGGTCGACCAGCGCCGGGATCTTCGAGTTCGGATTGACCGCGACGAAGCCCGAGCCGAACTGCTCGCCCTCGCCGATCTTGATCAGCCAAGCGTCGTATTCGGCGCCCTTCTTGCCGAGCGCCAGCAGCTCCTCGAGCATGATGGTGACCTTCTGGCCGTTCGGCGTGCCGAGCGAATAGAGCTGCAGCGGATGCTTGCCGACCGGCAGCTCCTTGTCGTGCGTCGGGCCCGCGATCGGCCGGTTGATGTTGGCGAAGCGGCCGCCGTTCGCCTTGTTCCAGGTCCAGACCTTCGGGGGCGTGTAATCGGTGCTCATGGTGAATTCCTTTGCCTGAGGCTGCGTTGACCGCACTATGGCCCCGGCGGCGGCGCCGGTTCAAATGAGGACAATGAATGACTGCTTTCAACGGGCTCGGGCTGCATCTCGGAAACCTGTCCCGCCTCTCGGATGCCAAAACCCGTTCGATCAGTCCGGAGAATTTCACCGGCGCGCCCGGCCAGGGCGGCCGCGCGACCGAAGGCACCGGCGCCTCGCCGGCCCGCTCGCTCGGCCAGGGCTGGAAGGTCTCGCCGTCGATCGACATCGCACCCGGCACGACCGCCGTGCTGGCCGACATCGAAGGCGCCGGTGCGCTGCAGCACATCTGGATGACCATCCGCGGCGGCCGCTGGCGCTTTTTGATTCTGCGCCTGTTCTGGGACGACCAGCAGACGCCGTCGGTCGAATGCCCGGTCGGCGACTTCTTCGCCAACGGCTGGGAGCACTATGCGCCGGTCAACTCGCTGGCGGTTTGCGTCAACCCGGGACGCGCGTTCAACTGCTACTGGGAGATGCCGTTCCGCAAGCGCTGCAGGGTGACCCTCACCAACATGGATGAGGTCGAGACGCGGCTCTACTACCAGATCGACTACACGCTGACCGAGGTGCCGGACGACGCGGCGTATTTCCACGCGAGCTTCCGCCGGTCCAATCCGCTGCCCTACAAGAGCGACCACACGATCATCGACGGCATCCAGGGCAAGGGCCACTATGTCGGCACCTACATGGCCTGGGGCAGCAACAACACCGGCTGGTGGGGCGAAGGCGAGATCAAGTTCTTCATCGACGACGACAAGCAGTTCCCGACCATCTGCGGCACCGGCACCGAGGATTATTTCTGCGGCGCCTACAACTTCGACGTCGGCGTCTGCGAGCCCGACCAGCCGCACGCCTACTCCGAATTCTCGACTCCCTATGCGGGCCTCTGCCAGGTGATCCGGCCCGACGGTGTCTATCGCTCCCAGCAGCGCTTTGGCCTGTACCGCTGGCACATCATGGATCCGGTACGGTTCGAGACGGGCCTCAAGGTCACCATCCAGGCGCTCGGCTGGCGCCCCGACAGGGAGCGCCGCTACCTGCCCCTGCAGGACGACATCGCCTCGGTCGCGTTCTGGTACCAGACCCTGCCGAGCGCATCGCTCGAGCCGCTGCCGGATCGCGACTCTCTCGAGGTGATCTGATCTCTCCCATCGGGCATCAGGACGCAGCGTCGTGTCATGCTCTTCCGACGTGCGAGCAAATCGTTTCGCACGCGAAAAACCACGACACATCGTCGGTCGCTGAAATGCCCTATGTTCGCCACTGGACATCAACTCGAGGGGGATCAAGCTGACGGCCCCCTTCAGCGTCGCAAGAATGCAGAACAAGCCCCTCTCGGAACGCTCCATCCTGCTCGTGGAGGATGACATCATCCTGTCCACCGACATCGCGTTCGCCCTGACCGATGCCGGCTGCAAGGCGATCGTGCCGACCACCTCCAATGCCGCCGCACTGTCCGCCATGGTCCATTACATCTTCGACGCGGCGATTCTCGATGTGAATGTGCAGAACGAATGGGTCTTCCCGGTCGCCAATGCGCTGGACACGGTCGGCATCCCCTTTCTTTTCCTGACCGCCTATTCGCACGATTCGATCCCCGCGGAGCATCGCCGGCGGCCCTTCATTCAGAAGCCGCACCATCCGGAAGGCCTGCTCGATGCGCTGGTGGAGTTGATAGACGGGAACCGCCAGCCCGCAGCGGCTAACGATGAATTGACGAGCACCAAGGCCCGGTGACCGCTGCACGAGAAACCTGCTTCAGCGCATTGATCGCCCTGATGGGGATCGGGACCGCGCGACACGGAGTAGCGACGCTCTCATCGTCATCCGCATCATGAGGCGCGTTCGACCTCCGCTGGAGGGCCCTCAGCGACAGAGGCTCAGCGGAAGGTGCCGCTCCGACGCCGCCGTGAGGCAGTCGGCCACGCTCTTGAACTGCCGACGCTCGAAATAGACCGCGCGCAAGGAATATTCGCCTGCCGGCGCCGTGAGCGCACTCGCAACCGCCGCCGGCGCAGCACGCGCGGACTCTGCGGTCGGTGCAGCGCCGCCGGTGCTGCTGCTCGCGCCAGCAATCGTCTGTCGCCGAAGCGCCTCGAAGTCATGGCTTGCAATCCCCGTGCTCAGCCCGTCGTCGCCGGATGCAGCGGAGGTACCGGTCGCGGCTGCGCTGCCGGGTCCTGCGCTCGCGCCACCTCCGACACCGGTTCCCGCACTCGCCCCACCGGTGCCTGCGCTTGCGGCACCAGTGCCTGCACTCGCTCCCGCGCTGGCGCCGGCACTTGCACCGCCGGCACTGGCGCCTGCGCTGGCTCCCGCGCTCGCTCCACCGGCACCAGCGCTCGCACCTGCGCTGGCGCCAGCACTCGCACCGCCGGCACTGGCGCCAGCGCCGGCACCAGCGCTCGCTCCGCCGCCGCCGGCACTTGCTCCTGCGCCTGCGCCTGCGCCCGCTCCGCCACCGCCCGCACCGGCCCCGGCTCCTGCAGCATCAGCCGACGCCGCATATCCGGCAAAGAGCGAAAGGAGAAGCCACAAGCCCACACGTCCCATCATGCATCGGGAATAACGCGCCCGACCGTTCAGCAGCCCGGGGGCAAAGCCGTGATCCGCTCAACGTGCGGCAGTGCTGGCGCGCGGAAAGAGAAGACCGGCGAGAGAGCGGCCGATAGCGCGGGCCAACCGTACACTTGAAACATCGACGGCCCGTTTCCGATCGAACGAAGCGGCGTTAGTCTTCCGAAGCGGGAGCCGGGTAACGTGTACGATCCATGAAATCGCCCGCCAGCGGCACTACCGTCGTGGTCGTCGAGGATGAGATTCTCGTTCGCGCAGCCACCGCGCGCTATCTGCGCGAGGCGGGATGCCTCGTGTTCGAGGCAGCCAGCGCGGAGGAGTGCCTCGACCTGCTGGCCAGCGAAAGATCGATCGACGTCGTGTTCGCCGACATCAGGCTGCCGCGGCAAAGCGGCCTCGACCTGCTGCGCGCGCTCCAACAGAGCCATCCGCATCTGGGCATCGTGCTGACGACCGGCGGAAAGCTGGATGAGCCGATTCCCGATGGCGTGACCCTGCTGCAGAAGCCCTACGGCCTGTTCGAGATCGAGCGCTGCATCGGCGTTCTGCGCGCTCACCGTCATCTGGGCGTGAACCGAAATCATCGCGCGGGCGCAAATCATCGGTCACCGACCAAACCGCCACGATCATGAGGATCGGCATCATCTCGGACACGCACGGCCTCCTGCGCCCCGAGGCACGCCAGCGGCTGGCGGGCGTCGATCACATCATCCATGCCGGCGACATCGGCCGGCCCGAGGTGATTGCGGGCCTGCGCGAGATCGCGCCGACAACGGCGATACGCGGAAACGTCGACAGGGGTCCGTGGGCGGCCGAGCACCCGCACACCGAATGGCTGACGCTCGGCGGCCGGACCCTCTACGTGCTGCACAACCTCGGCGAGCTCGACCTCGATCCGCCGGCGGCCGGTATCGACGTGGTCGTCTCGGGTCATTCGCATCAGCCGAAGATCGAGACCGTCGACGGCGTGCTGTACCTCAATCCGGGAAGTGCGGGGCCGCGCCGCTTCACCCTGCCGATCGCCCTTGCGACCCTCGAGCTCGGCGGCGACGCGCTGCGGCCGCGCATTCATCGGCTCGGCTGAGCGCCGGTCAGGGCGCGCGGATGACCGCGAGACCCGCCTTGCCCTCCCAGCGGTCGGCGTCGCCGAAGCGGCCCATGTAGATGTTGCCGCGCGAATCGCGCACGTCGCTGCCGGCATAGACCGCGGTGTCGAGCTTGCCCGCGGCGCTGACGGTGCCGCTGGCGATGTCGTAGGCGTAGAGGGTCGTGTCCTTCGAACGGTGCGTCCGCGGCACGCCGTAGATCTTCTTCTCGTCGGCGGAGAGGGTGATGCCGTAGAGCTGGTCGATGCGCTCGCCCGCGTCGACATCGGCCTTGGGCAGGAAAGGCCCGAGGGGACTGATGACGTCGCTGGCCGTGTCGAGGCGGTAAAGCTCGCCGTTGACCGTGGACAGGTAGATCGTCTCGCCGTCGCGTGTGCGGGCCTGCCCGTTCCAGAAGCCGCCGGTGGCGCTGTAGCGCGTCGGCTTGTTGATGCCCGTGTTGAGGTCGTAGACCCACACGGGGTGACTCTCCACCCGCTGTGCCGGATCCTCCGTACCGCGATAGGTGAAGATCTTCCCCTGCTTCGTTGCGACGATCTCGCGGCTCAGCGGATTGCCGAGCTGCCAGGGAATCCCGGGCACGGTCGTCACCTGGCGGCGTGCATGGTCGTAGAGGATGATGTCGCTGGTGGGATGGGCGAGGCCCGCCAGCAGGTCGCGTCCGGGCACGGCAGACAGGGCGATGACTCCGGTATGCCCGGCCAGCACCCCCCCTGGCAGCGAGCGGCTCACCTCCTCCAGCCTGTCGGTCGCCGTGTCGTAGGCATAGAGATGCGCGCCACGATAGGTCGGCAGCGAATCGATCGGGCCCTTCAGGTCGTGGAAGCCCTGCGAGGCCATGTACATCCTGCCCTGCGCCTCGACGATGTGCGTGTGGCCCTTGGGGATCTGTTCGTTGGGCGCGAGATTGCCCGCCGCCTGCGAGACATCCATGAAGGTTCCGAGGAAACGGCGCTCGCCGGTCTCCGGCGTGTAGCGGAACACGGCAACGTCCTCGCGGCCATCCGGCCGCTTGCTGGTGAAGCCGATATACACGCGGCCCTGCGAATCCATGCCGATCGCATCCCAGCACTGCTCCAGCACCAGGCCATGCGGCGCGAGGTCGTCGAACGTGATCGTCTGCTCGATCGGCAGGCGCTGTCCGGCGCGCGCATCCTCGGCCCGTACCGACAAGGCCGCCATCGCCGTCCAGCTCAAAGCCGCCGCGGAAAGGGCAGCAGCGGCGCGGTTCATGGGCACCTCCAGCGATACACGGAACAGGGAAAGCGAGGTCGCTGACCCACCGTAGTGACGCCGGCGGCGATGACCTGAGCGATTTGCGTGATATCGCCCGCTCTGACTATGCCCTAGGCCTTGAAGCCCTCCGGCGGATCGCACGGCCGCGTGCCGAGTTCGCCCGGAATCGAGACTTCGAGGATCTCCATCTCGTCCGAGGTGCGGGTCTCGTTGTGCCGCAGGTAGCCGGGGATGAAGAGCGAATCGCCCTCCTCGACCTTGAGGGTCCGGCCGTCCTCGAACTGCAGCTCGACCCAGCCCTTCATGATGTAGATGAACTGGCCGTCGCACTCGTGATAGTGCCAGCCGGTCGGCTTGCTGAGACCCTGCGTGGCCTTCATCACCTGGGCGCGCATCGCGCCGGCGCTGCCTTCGGCCACGCCGAGATCGCGATAGGTGAAGAAGTCGCGCCGGCCCTTGACGAGCACCGGCTCGGCGATGCGGGCATGGGCGACCTTCTGGCCGGCGGTCTTTTGCGAGGACAGCGTCGCGGAATCGGGTGCCATGAGTTCCTCCTGTGATTGGGGCGAGGGTCGCGCCGCCGTCCCGGCGTGGCAAGGGGTTTGATCATAGCCTCAGCGTCACCGCGAAGGCCCCCGCGGCGCCGAGGATGACGACCAGCCACGGCGGCGCCTTCCACGAGACGAGCAGCAGCAGCGCCACCGCGGCGATGGCGAAATCGGCCGGCGCATGGATGGCGCTGGTCCAGACCGGCGTGTAGAGCGCGGCCAGCAGCAGCCCGACCACGGCGGCGTTCACGCCCTTCAGCACCGAGCGCATCGCCGGATGCTGGCGGAACCAGCTCCAGAACGGCAGCGGGCCGATCGCCAGGAAGAACGACGGCAGGAAGATGCCGGCGAGGCACAGCAGGCCGCCGGCCCAGCCGTTGGGTGGCTGGCTCATCACCGCGCCGAGATAGGCCGCGAAGGTGAAGAGCGGCCCCGGTACCGCCTGCGCGGCACCATAGCCCGCCAGGAAGGCGTCGTTGCCGACCCAGCCCGGCTGGACCGTCGCGGCCTGCAGCAATGGCAGCACGACATGGCCGCCGCCGAACACCAGCGAGCCCGAACGATAGAAGGCGTCGAACACCGCGAGCGCATGGCTGCCGGTCGACGACACCACGAGCGGCAGGCCGAACAGCAGGGCGAAGAACAGCACGATCGCGCCGACCGACCACGCCCGGCTGATGCGCACCGGCAGCGGCGTGAAGGCGATCGCCTCGCCCGGCAGGAAGAACCGGCCGATCAGACCGCCGGCGACGATCGCGCCGACCTGGCCCAGCGTCGACGGCACCGACAGCGCGAGCACCGTCGCCGCCGCCGCGATCGCCAGCCGCTCGCGGTCGGGACAGAGGGTCTTCGCCATGTTCCACACGGCCTGCGCGACCACCGCGACGGCGACGATCTTGAGGCCGTGCAGCCAGCTCGCATCGGCGAGGTCGCCGACGGCGGACACGCCGTAGCCGAAGGCGATCAGCGCCAGGGCCGACGGCGAGGTGAAGCCGAGCCACGCCGCCAGCGCGCCGGGGATGCCGGCACGCATCACGCCGATCATGATGCCGACCTTGCTGCTCGCCGGGCCCGGCAGGAACTGGCTGAGCGCGACGATGTCGGCATAGTGCTCCTCGCTCAGCCAGCGGCGGCGGCCGACGAACTCGGCGCGGAAGAAGCCGAGATGGGCGACCGGGCCGCCGAAGCTCGTCAAGCCAAGACGAAGGAAGATGAGGAACACCTTCAGCGGGCTGTCCGACGCGTCGATGTCCGGTTGACCCGCGGCGGCGGTCATCGCGGCGAAGTCGCTTCTTCTGCAAGCACCTCGCCGTTGACGACGGCGTCGCGGTCGACCCTGCCGGCGAGGAAGTCGATCACGTTGCCGGCGGAATCCCAGCCCATGCGGCGCAGGCCCTCGGCCGTGCTGGCCGCGACGTGCGGGGTCACGATCAGGTTCTCGTGCGCCAGCATCGCCGGCGGCTCGACCATCGGCTCCTCGCGCAGCACGTCGAGCCCCGCGGCGGCGATGTGTCCGGACCGCAGCGCCGCGTCGAGCGCGGCCTCGTCGACCAGCGTGCCACGCGCGGTATTGATCAGGATGGCGCCCTTCTTCATGCCGGCCAGGAACGCACCGTTGACCAGGCCGCGCGTCCTGTCGTTGGCGGGGATGTGCACGGTCACGATGTCGGCGCGGGCGAGGCCCGCATCGCGCTCCTTGATCGCCTCGTAGCCCGCCCCCCGGATCGTGCCGGCGGGGATGTAGGGATCGTGCACCATCACCTTCATGCCGAAAGCGGCGCAGAGTCGCGCCACGCGCGTGCCGATGCGGCCGAAGCCGATGATCAGCACGCTGCGCCCGCCGAGCTCGATCGTGCTGGACTGGCCGCGCACCTTCCAGTCGCCGCGCCGCACCGCGGCCGACACGCCCACCACGTTGCGCGCCAGCGAGAGCATCAGCATCAGCGCGTGCTCCGCCACCGAGGCGGCGTTGGCCTCGGGCGTGATCATCAGGGCGATGCCGCGGCGGGTGAGCAGCGGGACGTCGACCAGGTCGTAGCCGACGCCGTGACGGCAGACGACCTTCAGCCGCCCGGCGTGCTTCAGCAGCGCCTCGTCGACCACCGTGCCGCGCACGATCAGCCCATCGGCCTGCCGCAGGCGCTCGGCCAGCGATTCGTTGGAGGGCTTCCCCGGATGGTCGAGCGTCACGCCCGGCGCCTTCAGGAGGCGGTCGATCCCCTCGGGATGGATGGGATCGGCGACGACGATATGCGGCATGAAACGACTCTTCCTCCGGAACCACGCGGGCTGAACTTTACAAAGGTTTTAGGTGGATGCCACGCGAACGCCAAGAACGCCGCAATGATTGAGGTCGAGGGGCAGGGTAACCATGGAGGATACGACGTTCATGCGACTCTCCCTTTTGGCACTCACCCTGATCGGCGTGGCCGGCGTCGCCAACGCCGCGACGATGACCCAGGCGACGCCGCCGATGAGCCAGATCGTCGACACGACCTCGCCGCCGCCGGGCAAGCACAAGGTCGCCTTCACCGACGAGTACGGCTTCCGCTATGACCGCTGGGGCAACCGCCTGGACAGCGCCGGTCATGTGATCGCGCCGCCGCATACGCAGCCGGGCGCGCGCGTGATCCAGAACGGCCGCTCCTAGCACGGGCTCGGCATCGCCCGGCGGTCCCGCATCGCCGGGCGGTGCCGCACGGCGGTTGACAGCGCCGCCGGGGCAATTCCCACTGCCGCGACAAAGCAGGAGGGAGAACGCCCATGTCCGACACGCCGACCTTCGGCCGCTATGCCGAGATTCCGGTCGACAAGATGACGCCCGAGCAGAAGGAAGGCTATGCGGCGATGATGGAATCGCGCGGCCGCCTGCCGGGCCCGAACAAGATCTGGATCCACAATCCCAAGCTCGCCAAGGTCATCGGCCCGTTCGGCGCGCATTTCCAGCCCGGCAAGTACTCGCTCAGCGAACGCGAGCGCGAGATCGCGGTGTGCGTCGTCACCAGCCACTGGCGCTCGGCCTATCCGACCTCGGCGCACGAGCGGATCGGCAAGCAGGTCGGCCTGCCGGCCGAGAAGGTGGACGCCATCCTGTGCGGCCTGCCGACCAAGTTCGACGACGAGCGCGAGCAGGTCGTCTACGAGATGGCGATCGCGCTGACCAACGGGCGGTGGGTGCCGCGCGGCCTGTATGAGCGCGCGGTCAAGGCGCTGGGCCATGTCAGCATCACCGACGTCATCACCCTGATGGGCCACTACAGCAGCGTCGCGATGACGCTCGCCTTCTACGACGTGCCGGACGGCGCACCGGGAATGGCGCGCTGAAGCAACCTTCATGACGACAAGCATCTTCGAGCGCTTCCGGCTCACCGGCCGGACGGCGCTGGTCACCGGCGCGCGCCGCGAGATCGGCCGCGCCATCGCGCTCGCGCTGGCAGATGCAGGCGCGAGGCTTGCCATCCACCATGCCGGGACCCCTGAAGAAGCGGCCGACGCCGACACGGTGGTGCGCAAGATCGAGAAGGCCGGCGGCACGGCCAAGGCATTCGGCCAGGACTTCGCGCTCGACGACTCGGGCCATCGACTGGCCGAGGCGGCCACCGCCTGGTCGCCAGTCGACATCCTGGTGCTGAACGCCTCGATCGAATTGCCCGAGCCGTATCACGGCATCTCGCGCGAGCGCTTCGACCGGCAGATCGCGGTCAACCTGCGCAGCCCGCTCGAGCTCCTGCAGGCGCTGGTCCCGCCGATGGGTGCCCGCGGCTGGGGGCGCGTGGTCACGATCGGCAGCGTGCAGCAGGTGCGGCCGCATCCGCAGATGATGGTCTATGCCGGCACCAAGGCCGCGCAGCTCAACTGGGCGTGGAACCTCGCGCGACAGTTCGGCGGCCAGGGCGTCACGGTGAACAACCTGGCGCCCGGCGCCATCCTGACCGCGCGCAATCGCGCCCAGATGGCGACCGAAGGCAAGGCGCTGGCGCAGCGCATCCCCGCCGGCCGTCTCGGCACGCCCCAGGACCTCGCGGGCGCCGCCCTGCTGCTGTGCTCGGACGCCGGCGCCTACATCAACGGCGCCGATCTCTACGTCGATGGCGGACGGGCGATCGCGTAGGACGCGGCAACGCCTGCAATTGCCGCTTCGCTGCCGGGCTGACATATTTCGGCGACGATCGTCGATGGGAGGTTTGGGGCGTGTGGGTCAGGGCTTTTCTTCTGTCGTGCCTGCTGCTCGTACCGGGACTGGCGGAGGCGCAATCGTCGCGGACGGTGCAGGGCGAGGACGCGTCGGGCGAGCTGTTCCTGCCGGCGCGCACGCCCGCGCCGCTCATCTTCGTCCTGCATACCGCCTGGGGGCATGTGAGCCCCAACGACCGCCAGTACGCGAAGATGCTGGCGCAGGCGGGCTTCGTCGCCTTCGCCATCGAGTATCCGCTCAATGGCGGCCCGGGCTGGGTGCCGAAGTACGTGAAGCTCGCGGCCGCGCAGCCTGAAGCGGCCGGCCAGCCCTGGGGCGCGGTGGGCTTCTCGGCCGGCGGCCCGCGCACCTTCTGGCTGGCGGCGGGGGCGCCCGACAGGGTCAAGGCGGTGGTCTCCTACTACGGCACATATGACTTCCAGACCACGCCGGTCGCGTCCATGCGCCGATCGGATTCGCGCAGCAGCCCGATCGCCATGCTGGATCGGGTGCACGTTGCAGCCCTGCTGCTGCATGGCGCCAAGGACAACGAGGTGCCGGTGGAAATGGTCGAGCGCATGAAGGCGGCGATGATCGCCAAGGGCCTGCCGGTCGAGGCGGTCGTCTATCCCGACTGCTATCACAGCTTCGATCGCGGCCCGGAGCCCGGCATGCACGGCACCACGAGCAACGGCACCTACGTCGCCTACAACGCGAAATGCGAAGCCGACGCGCGCGCCCGCGCGGTGAACTGGTTCAGGACCTACCTGAAGTGAGGTAAGGTGGAGAGATGACGAAGTCGATCCTGCTCGCTGTCCTGCTCTCGGCCGCTCTCGGCGGCTGCGGATGGTATTTCTCGCCCGAGGCGGCGCAGCCGCCGGCGCCTGCGCGTGCCACTGACATCGAATCGCTGAAGGCTGCCTTCGTGCCCTATTGCGGGCCTCTCTGGTCGGTCGCCAAGCAGGGCTACGTCAACATTCCGTGCCCGCCCGGCAGCAACTACCTGGGCGCCAGCGGCCTCTAGCCGCCGGGCGGTTTCGCCGAAGGAACTCGCCTTCCCTTTCGCCGTTCACCTCATCGAGGTGACCGCCATGGTGCGCAAACGATCGTTTCTCGCAGGCTCTCTGGCCGCCATCGTCCTGATCGGCTGGATGGCCGGCGCGAGCGCGCAGACCGCAGGCGAGCCCATGAAGCTCCCGCCGCTGCCGCCCGCGAACGGTGGCCAAGCGGCAGATCAAGCAACCCAGCAACAGCAGACCGCCCCGCAGCCGCAACCGGCGCCGCAGGAGGCCGCCGGCGCGCCCGCCAATGCCGCGACGAGCACGCTGCCGCCGCTGCCGCTCGACCATGACGGCATCCGCGAGGTCCAGAACCAGCTGATCGCGCTCGGCTTCGATCCCGGCCCGGCCGACGGCGAGACCGGCCCCGCGACCATGAGCGCCGTGCAGCAGTACAACGAAAGCCGCGGCGGCAACGGCCCGGTGCCGGTCGACGGCAGGCTGCTCGCGCGGCTGCAGCAGGACACCGGCCCGCGCCTCACGCCGCAGCAGGTCGCCGCGCGCTCGCAGCCGCACTATGCCGCGCCGGCCGCTCCTCCGGATCCGCTTGCGGGCGTGGTGCAGCAGTTCCAGTCGAACATCCGCGCGCTGCTCAACGGCGGCTACTGAACCGTCCCGTCGCCATCACGACCGCCGCGAGCGCCTGAAGCGCCGCGGTCAATGCGAGCGCCCAGCTGTAGCCGTCGGGGTCCCACCCGCCCGACGCGGTGCGTGGCCAAAGGTCGAGGATCCAGCCGATCGCCGCCTGGATCAGGAACGCCCCGCCAAGCGACAGCATGTTCACGGCCGTCGATACCCGTCCTGTCTGCTCGGGCGGAAACATCTGGCAGACCTCGATGTATCCGGTCGCGCCGCCCGCGCCGAACAGCGCCATCGCGAGCCACAGCACGAGCACGATGGCGTACTGGCTCGGCTGCAGGATCAGGCCGACCTGCAGCAGCACCGGGCCGATGAGCGACACGATCGGAACGAGGAAGCGCGGCAGCCCCGCCGCGTGCGCCCGGCTGGCGGCGCTGCCGATGAGCATGCTGCCGGCGATCATCGCGAAGGTGTAGAGGAACAGCACACCCGCGCGGGCCGGACCGTCCATGCCGGCCACGTCGCGCAGCCAGGGGCCTGCCCAAAGGCCGAGATAGGCAAAGTTGAACATCGACAGCGTCGCGACCGCCGGACCGAAGCGCCAGAAGATCGGCGAGGCGAGGATGCGACCGCTCAACGCAATGTCGCCGCGCAGGGTTCGCACCGGCCCCGATCGCGGCTTGTCGGGCATCGACAGGAAGATCCAGACCGCCACCGCAAGCGCGAGAACGCAGAGTCCCCAGAAGACGCCGCGCCAGCCGAGCATGGGCAGCACGGCCTGGACGGGTGACGTCGTGAGCGTGCTGCCGAGCGCGCCGAGCGCCGAGGCGATGCCGGTCACGTGCGCGACCCGGTGACGTTCGAACCAGTCGGCGTTGCCCTTGATCACCGCCATCAGGCCGGCCGAGATCCCGACGCCCACGACGATCCGTGCCAGCACGAGTCCGGCGAATCCCGGCGACAGCGCGAATATCGCAAAGCCCATCGCCGTCAGCGACATCAGCACGGCCTGCACGCGGCGCGGGCCGAACGCATCGAGGGCAACGCCCAGCGGCAGCTGCACGACCGCATAGGAGGCGAACATGCAGGCGGCCAGCACGCCCAGCTCTACGGCGGACAGGCCGAGCTCCATGGCGAGCACCGGACCGACGATCGCCATCACGGTGCGCGCGGCCTGGTTCATGAAGTTCGCCGCGGCGAGCGGAAACGTCACCCGGACAAGCATGCGGGAGCGCGCTCGGCCTCAGTCGAGCTTCGACAGCACGCCGTCCCGGAAGCGATGCATGGTGTCGATCGTCCCTTGAAGCGTCTGCGCCGCGCCGTAGCCGAACAGCCGCACATCGACCGACGTCACGCCCAAATCCCGAAGCTGCTTGATATCCCCGACCCAGTCGGAATCGCCGCCGGTGAACAGCTCGGGCTCCCCCGAGAGGGTGCCGCGCGGGCGCACGCCCGGGCCGGAGAGGACCCGATAGGCGAGCGTGATCTCCTTCGGGTCGCGGTTGCCGCGCTTGCAGAACTCGTGGAAGCGCTGCAGCCCCTGCCTGAAGGTCGAGACGGTGTTCATCGGATGCTGCGGGTTCGTGCCCACCGGATACCAGCCCTGGGCATAGCGGACGGTGCGACGCAGCGCCGGCGCGCTTTCTCCGCCCACCCAGATCGGAATGGGCTGCTGCACCGGCTTGGGGGTGAATACGACATCGTCGAAACGCACATACTTGCCGTCGAATTTCGGCGCGTCGGCCGACCAGAGCTCGCGGCACGCCGCCATCCATTCGTCGGTCACGGCGCCGCGATCGTCGAACGGGGCGGCGCCGATGGCCTCGAACTCCTCGCGGCACCAGCCGACACCGATGCCCAGGGTCAGGCGGCCCCTGGATAGGTAGTCGATGGTCGACAGCACCTTGGCGGTCAGGACCGCCGGACGATGCGGCACCACCATGACCGACAGGACGAACCGGAGCTTCTTCGTCAGCGCGGCGATGTAGGCCGTGGTGGTCAGCTGCTCGAGCCACGCGGCCGTGGGACCGGCCGGGAACTCGCCACTGCCGGTGTAGGGATATTTCGACTCGAGATTGCGCGGCACCATGATGTGGTCGCTGATCGTGACGTAGTCGAAGCCCAGCGCCTCGCCTTCCGTGACGATCCGGACCAGGCCATCCGGCTCGATCAGGGGACCCGAGGTGGGCACGTTGAAGCCGATCTGCATGATGGTCTCCTCCCCGCGACACGCTTTCTCTTCAGCCCGCTCGAACGTCCTGGTCTTCCAGAATCTCGAGTATTTCCAGATCGCGGAGCGGCACCCACTTCACAGTCCTCGGCCAATGCACCGGGCATTCCATCATCGGCTGGACGCCGCCGAGCTCCACGCCGACGTGCCGGAAGATGTCCTCCCGGCCGATGAAGCGCTCGAGGCCGGGCGCCAGGTCGTCGCTTGTCGGGCGGAACACGGCGCGCACGCGGTCGAGATACTGGACCGCCTTGCGATCGATCGGCGGCCGCTGGTCGGTGGCGCCTGCCGGCTCGCTTGCAGGTGCGGGCGGGTCCGCGTCCGTCATCGAGGGCACGCTCGGAGCGCTGATCGCGCGCCGTCGGGACAGTCCTTTCCCGCGCATTCCTTCAGGCTTTGGCGTATTCGAGGCGGAAGCCGTCACCCCAGCGCTTGATATGGCCGACCGACGGCGACGGGAAGTGCATGGTGCAGCACAACGTGTCGGTGTCGCAGTAGCGCTCCAGGAAATTCCGGCGCGTCCGGACAGCCTGGTCGCGGTCGGTGTCGACGCGCATGACCAGTTCGGGATAGCGGGCCTGGATCGGCGAATGGATCAGATCGCCGGTGAACACCGCGGCGTCGGACCCCTTGCCGGCGCAGACCGCGAAATGATCCGGCGTGTGACCGGGGGTCGGGCTCAATCGGATATGGTCGTTGAGCGCGTGATCGCTGGCGACCAGCTCGGCGCGATTGGCCTCGATGATCGGCAGCACGCTGTCGCTGATCTGGTCGAGCGGCGTCTTCTTATGGATCTCGCTCCAGTAGGTGTATTCCTTCTTCGAGAACAGGTAGCGCGCCTTGGGAAAGGTCGGGACCCAGCGGCCGTTCTCCAGGCGCGTGTTCCAGCCGACATGATCGCCGTGCAGGTGCGTGCACATCACGAAATCGATGTCCTCGACCCCGAGACCGGCCGCCTTCAGCGCGCCCATCCAGTTGCCGTCCTTCTTCTTGTTCCACGCCGGCCGCAGCGGGAAATTCTTGTCGTTGCCGATGCAGCTGTCGACCAGGATGTTATGGTGCGGCGTCTTGACGACGTACGACTGGAAGCACAGCACGACGTTGCCGGTCGCGCTGTCGTAGCCCCCGGGCGCCAGCCACGACAGGTTCTCGCCGAGGGTTTCCTTCGACAGGGTCGGCAGGAAGTCGAGCATCGCCGTGAAGCCGTGCTCCTGCTCGACGATCCGGTGAATGGTCATGTCGTTGACGGAAAAGCTCGTGCGCATCGCTTGCGTCTCCTCGCCCGTAGGTTATCCGAACTTGCCGCGTTATCGTAACCCGGTAGGGAGCCTCCGTTGAAGCTCGGCATCGTCTCCGACCTGCACTGCAACATCGATGGTCTCGCGCGGGCCCTGGAGATCATGGGACCGATCGACACGCTGCTGTGTCTCGGCGACAGCATCAACGAATTCGGCTTCTCGAACGACGTGATCGGCCGGCTACGTGCGCTCGACGCCATCACCATTCTCGGGAATCACGAGGAGGTCTTTTTGGGCGCGGCCGGCGAGCGGGCACGTTCCCGGCCGGAGATCGACCGGTCATTGCTCGGCTGGCTCGCCGAGCGACCCCATCGGCAGGAGCTGCGGGTCGACGGCAAGCGCATCCTGATGGTGCACTCGACGCCGTGGGAGCCGCGCGGCAGCTACGTGCTGCCCACCAGCTCCGCGTTGGAGCGCTTCGGCGAGGCCGACGCCGACATCGTGCTCTACGGCCACACGCACCGCCAGCTCGTCCGTCGCGTCGGCCGGGTGCTGGTGGTCAATCCCGGCTCGGCCGGCGAGGCCCGCGATCCGGGCAATGGCCGGCAGTTGAGCTGCGCCGTGCTGGACACGGCGACGGAGGAGGTCGTGGTGCGGGATTTTCCGGCGTTTACCGCCGGTCGGCAGCCCGAACGCCGGAGATGATAGGCTCACGACCAAGCAACGGGAGACAAGCCTCATGCCCATCGAGCGATTCATGGTTCCGCACGAGCTGGAGCCGGTCAGCCACTACTGCCACGTCGTCAGGGCCGGCGACTTCATCTACCTCTCCGGCATGGTCGGCATGAAGGCGGATGGCACGATTCCACCGGACACCGTCAGCCAGTTCGAGATTGCCCTGAAGGCGATCGATACCTGCTTGCGCCACGCGGGCGGACGGGCCGATCAGGTGATCAAGGTGCTCGTCTTCATGACCGACATCGCGGAACGGGCCAGCATCAATCCGATACGCCAGCGCTACTTCGGCGAGCACAGGCCGGCGTCGACCTTGGTCGAGGTCAAGGCGCTGGTCGATCCCCGCATGAAGGTGGAAATCGAAGCCGTCGCCTATATCGGCGCCTAGGGCTCGAGTAACGCGTCCTCACAGCGCGGTCATGCCGCCGTCCACGAACAGCAGGGCGCCGGTGACGTAGGAGGCATCGTCGGAGGCCAGGAACAGGATGGCGGCGGCGACCTCCTCGGCCCGGCCCGGGCGCTTCATCATGGTGCCTCGTGCGGCCTGGGCGTTGTACTGCTCGACGGTCTCGCCGGCCGCCGCGATGCGGCGCTCATGAAACGGCGTGAAGATCGGCCCGGGGCCGACGGCGTTCACGCGTATGCCCTCCGGCGAGTGGTCGGCGGCGAGCGCTCGCGTCAAGCCTGCGATGGCAGCCTTGGTGGTGTCGTACTGCAGGTTGCCGCCGCCCGAGACGACGGATCGCACGGAGGCGACGTTGACGATGGCGCCACCCTTGTCGCGGCGCATCAGCGGCACCGCGGCCTTGGCGCAAAAGGCATAACTCATCAGGTTGACGCTGAGGATCTCGTTCCAGCTCGCCGCGCTCGCCTCATCGATCTTCTCGTATTTGCGGATGCCGGCATTGTTGACGAGGATGTCGAGACGACCGAATTGCTGCGCCGCGCCGTTGACGAAAGCGAGGCATGCGGCCTCGGTGCCGACGTCAGCCTCCGTGAAGGCGACCTTGGCGCCGGCGTTCTTGAGCTCGGTCGCAACCCGTCGGCCGCGATCGCCGTCCCGATCGCAGAACGCCACGCTCGCCCCCTCGGCGACGAAGCGCCTGACCGTCGCCTCCCCGATCCCCGATGCTCCGCCCGTCACCGCAGCGACCTTGCCGTCGAGCCTTCCCATGTTCGCCCCCTTTTCATTGCGTTGCGAAATTGCCTTCGCGTCGGACCGACCGCACAAGGTGCTAGTGTATCCTTCGCCACTCCGGGAGGCGATGAGCGCATGAAGTCCGTGCAATCACACCCATCGGCGGCGCTGCTGGGCGTCGCGAACAAGCCGCCGCTGACCTGGGAACTGCCGCAGCCGAAGCGGCCGATCGCTCTCAAGGCCGCCACCCTGCTCAACGGCAAGGGCGGGACGCTGCGCGACACCGTGATCGTCGTCGCGGGCGACAGGATCGAGCGCATCGGCGGGCCGATCCCGGAAGGGGCTCAGATGTACGATCTCGCGGGCATGACCGTGGCGCCCGGATTGATCGACACCCACGTCCACGTGACCTACCACTTCAACCACGATCGCTTCATCGACAACCGGCTCGCCGGACAGGACGAGCCGGTGCCCGATTCGGTCCTGTTCGGCGTGGAAAACGGCGTGCGCATCCTGGAGGCGGGCTTCACGACAGTGCAGAGCCTGGGACCGGGCACGGCGTGGGATCTCCCCTTGCGCGAAGCCTGGGCGCGCAACCTGGTGCCGGGGCCGCGATTGCTGACCTCGCTGCAATGGTTCCGCTACGATCAGCCCGGACAGGCCGCGCAGCCTGACCCGGAGCTCCGGGCCATGGTGCGCGATCTCAAGGCGCGGGGCGCCGACGCCATCAAGATCTTCGCCTCGACGAGCGTGCGCGAAGGGTCGCGCCCCACGCTCACGCAGGCCCAGCTCGATGCCATTTGCGGCGAATGCAACAGGCAAGGCCTGCGCAGCGTCGTTCACGCCTACACGTCGGCCGTGAAGATGGCGGTCCAGGCGGGATGCACGGCGATCGAGCACGGCACCGGCGGCATGACCGATGAAACGCTGGCCCTGATGGCGGCCAAAGGCACCTTCTTCGATCCAACCGTTGGCGTGGTCACCGAGAACTACGTCGCCAACAAGGACAAGTACCTGGGCGTCGGCAATTACACGGCGGAAGCGTTCGCGATGATGGAAAAGCTGATCGCCAATCCGAAACCGCCGGAGGAATTCATCCGGTCCCTCACGGTGCCAGGCCTGAAGATCGTCTATGGCAGCGATGCTACCGCGGGCGCTCACGGCCACAATGCCGAAGGACTGCTGTACCGCATCAAGTTCGGCCACCAAGATGCCATGCAGGCGCTCGTCTCGGCGACCTCTCTCGCCGCAGAGTCGCTCAATCTCGGCAACGAGATCGGCACGATCGCACCCGGCATGACGGCCGACATCGTGGCGATGCGCGGCGATTATCTTGCGGACGCCACCGCGCTGCGCCGGATGGCCTTCGTGATGAAGGGCGGCAAGGTCTTCAAATACCAGCCCTGACCACTATCCGGCCGCCTTGTCTTTATCCGCCGCAGAGGTTGCAGGTCCCGACGGCAAGGTGCCCTGGGCCTGAGCCGCCATACGCTGCCGGGTCACCGCCATGGCCGCCTCGGCGACCTTGTTCCCCTGGACCTTCGCCATGACCGCGGCGTTCAGTCCCGCCATCAGCTCGACCTTGTTCGCCGCCAGATACTCGGCCGACGCCTTGAGGTTGCGGGTGTGTCCGTTGATCTCGGGGATGACGTAGCGGGCAAACAGCTCCCACGAGCGCAGCGTCGCTTCGTGGCTTGCCCAGTCGTGCGCAAAGCCCAGCACGACACCGAATCCGCCGGTAACCTCCTGCAGCGCGCGGATCGTCTTGACCATCTCGTCGGGCGTGCCGATCACCGACGTGCCGACCGCGTTGCCGATGCCTGTCACCCGCGCCAGCAGATCCCACTTGTCGGCCACATGGACCGAGCCGGGCCGGCCGAGAACGCGGACATTGTACTCGTTGTGCCAGTGATGAAGGCCGTCCACCGCCTCCTGCTCGGCCTGCTTCTTCGACTCGGCGAGATGCCAGGCCATCACCACACGCCAGTTCTTCCGGTCGACCGTCCGACCGTGCTTCTTCGCCGCCTCCTCGGCAAACGACCACTGGGTCGGCAGCGCCTGCAGCCCTTCCTGCGAGGTCGAGCCGATGGACAGGACGCCCATGCCGTACTTTCCGGCAAGCTGCATGCCGGACGGGCTGATCGAGGACGCAGCCGCCATCGGCAGATCTTCCTGGTAGGGCAGGATCTGCAGCTGCGCGTCGTTGAGCTGGAACCAGTCGCCCTTGTACGTGATGCGCTCGCCGGCAAAGAGGCGTTTCAGGATGCCGACGGCTTCGTCCTGGCGGTCGCGCAGAAGCATGTAGTCGATGCCGAAGGTCCGGGCGTCGGAGGGCAAGGCGCCGGGGCCGGTTCCGAAAATCACACGTCCGAAAGTCATGTGGTCGAGCTGCACGATGCGCTGCGCGACGTTGAACGGGTGATGATAGGGCAGCGAAACGACGCCGGTGCCGAGCCTGATGCGCTTGGTGCGCTCGGCTGCCATGGCCAGGAACAGCTCGGGCGAGGCGATCATCTCCCAGCCGGACGAATGATGCTCGCCGCACCAGAATTCATCGAATCCCAGCCTGTCGAGATGCTCGGCCAGTTTCAGATCGCGTTGGAATTGCAAAGTCGGGTGCTCGCCGACCGGATGATGCGGTGCCAGGAATGTGCCGAAACGGATACGCGCCATCAGAGTTTCTCGCTTGTGCGGCCAAGTGCCGTCGGTAAGGAAGCGCCGCGCCGGAACGGGCGGTGAGGTTGGTCTAGCCGATTTGAGAAGAACATACCGTGACCCCTCAGGACGCTGATCTGCTTGCGTGTAGAGGTGGTGCCCCCGGTCGGACTCGAACCAACACTTCCGTGAGGAAACCTGATTTTGAGTCAGGCGCGTCTACCAATTCCGCCACGGGGGCACGGGTGTGCGCGGCGAATAAAGCCGATGGCCCCGGCGCGGTCAACGATCCTCAGGCCGCGGCCCTTGCCCGTCGCATCGTGTCGTCGATGCGCCTCGCCAGGTCGGCCGGCAACGGCCCGGCCTCCGCCGCCTCGACGCATTCCTCGAGCTCCTGCCGGTTCTTCACGCCCAGCACCAGGGTATCGATGTCGAGGCCGAGCGCGTAGCGGTGCGCGATGACTGCGGGATTGGCGCCGAGTTCGGCGCAGATCGCCCGGAACGGCGCGGCGAGTCCGTAGTCGCGCACCTCGGCATGATCCGGCGGCAGCGGCCGGTCGATCGCGGCCGTCAGCGCGCCGGCCTGCACGGCGCGGATGCCCATCACGCCGACGCCCGCGGCACGCGCCGCGGCGATCACGGCGCGCGGCTTCGCCGGGCCGGGAAAGAACTTCAGGCTGCCCGGCGAATCGAGCAGGTTGGCGATGCACTGGATCGCCGCGGGCTTCGGCTGCTCGCCCAGCACCTTGATCAGCGTGTCGGGCTGGCCGATGCCGGTCAGGCCCCAGGCGGCGATCGGCCCCTCGGCGACGAGGCGCTCGAACGCCGGCCGCACCTTGTCGACGAAGGTGGCATAGGGCGTCATGCGAACCGATGCGTCCGCCGCAGCACGGTCGATGAAGGCCTGGTCGGGCACGATGTTGGAATGCAGGAAGAACAGGTCGAGCCGGCCGAGCCTGAGCCGCTGCAGGCTCTGCTCGATCGACCGGCGCAGCAGGCCCTCGACCTCGGCCGGCGCGGCGTTGCCGAGGTTGCACTTGCTGGTCACCCGCACCCCGGCCGGCAGCTTGCCGGCAAAGGCTGCACTCACCACCTCCTCGGCCTTGCCGTCGCCGTAGCGCGGCGCAAGGTCGAGCAGGTTGATGCCGGCGGCAACCGCCTCGTGCACCGTGGCGACACACTCCTCGAACGTGGTCTTGCCCCACAGCATGCCGAGCCCGCCGCCGCCCAGCGTCAGGGTCGAGACATCGGGAAGCGTGCCAAACGAGTGCTGCTGCATCGGGGACCTCATCCGCTATAGTCGCTATAGTTCCCCTACTATAGCGGGAGTTCGCGGCCTTGACCTTTTCGTCCCTGTTCGCACGCATGGTCGCCGTGATCGGCGGCACGGCCCTGCAATACCGCCGCCTGACCGAGGGTTCGCCGACGCCGGCCTGGGGCGCGACGCCGGCCATTCCCGAGGCCAGGCCGCAAGGCGCGATCCCGACGCTCAAGATGCCGACCGCGCAAGGCTGGGCACCCGGGCAGCTGCCGACCGCCGCCTCCGGTCTCAAGGTCAACGTGTTCGCCGACAAGCTCGACCATCCGCGCTGGATCGAGGTGCTGCCGAACGGCGACGTGCTGGTCGCCGAGGCGATGAGCCACGACCGCCCGCCGCGCTCGGTCTACGACTACGCCATGGTCGCCACCATGCGGCGCGCCAGTGCGATGGGAAAGAGCGCCAACCGCATCACCCTGCTGCGCGATGCCGACGGCGACGGTGTGGCCGAGACGCGCGAGGTGTTTCTGTCGGAGCAGAACCAGCCGTTCGGCATGGCGCTGGTCGGCGAGACCTTCTACGTCGGCAACACCGACGGCGTGGTCGCCTTCCCGTTCAAGGTCGGCGATACCCGCATCACCGGTGCGGGCCGCAAGCTCGTGACCTTCAAACCGGCCGGCCATTGGACACGCAGCCTGCTGCTCAGTCCCGACAGGAAGAAGCTCTATGCCGGCGTCGGCTCCCTCACCAACATCGCCGAGCAGGGCATGGCGGTGGAGGAAGGCCGTGCGGCGATCTACGAGCTCGATCTCGAGCGCGGCACGCACCGTATCTTCGCCTCGGGCCTGCGCAACGCGGTCGGCCTCGCCTGGGAACCCAACACGGGCGAACTCTGGACCGTCGTCAACGAGCGCGACGGGCTGGGCGACGAGACCCCGCCCGACTATCTCACCTCGGTGAAGGACGGCGGATTCTACGGCTGGCCGTAC